>Ga0172382_10000826_pt1 | contig 57419 bp, 38 predicted proteins | sample Leawel138RmetaG_FD_122245 | JGI IMG/M metagenome (GOLD analysis project Ga0172382, IMG submission 122245) | Leachate microbial communities from a municipal landfill in Southern Ontario, Canada - Leachate well 138R metaG | ecosystem: Engineered > Solid waste > Landfill > Unclassified | place...
GAAGGCTGCATTAGTATTGTTGATCGATACTCCACCAAGGCTAAGCCGTCCTCGTCTTAATCATCGTCTAAGTGTGTTACATTGGTACGCTATGACAGTTTTTTCACTATTTTTTGGCTGAAACACACTCTGCGCTATGAATCGTTTTAAACATCACTTTTTATCTAATCCTCTGTCTTTAGTTTTGTCTCTTTTAGTTTTATCTGGTTGCGCCATAGTTGCTGAGCAGCAATTCTCGCAATGGTATGGGCCTGAGAAGGTAGTGGAAAGAACTGTGATGGTTGTTTCAGACACTGAGCCAGAGTTTTATCGAGATATAAAACCGATTGTTGATAGCCGCTGCGTTGTCTGCCATGGCTGTTATGACGCACCATGTCAGCTAAAAATGAGTAGCTTTGAAAGCATCGACCGGGGTGCCAGCAAGGATAAAGTTTATGACGGTAGGCGTTTGCTCGCGGCTAATTTATCTCGTATATCGGTGGATGCAGGCACTACCGAAGAGTGGCGTCAAGAGAACTTCTTTCCAGTATTGAATGAGCGGCAGCAAACCCCAGAGACCAATCAGCGAGCCAGTGCAATATATCGTATGTTGCAGCTTAAACAATCCCATCCTTTACCCGCGGACGATATCTTACCGGATAGCTTCGATTTTTCTCTTAATCGTAAACAGCAATGCAGCAAAATTGAAGATTTTGATAGTTTCGAAGACAGTTACCCACTATGGGGGATGCCCTATGGTTTACCCGCAATTGAAAAAGATAAGCAGCGATTATTAGAGCAATGGGTGACTAACGGCGCCAAGGCCGTTTATCCCGGGGTAGCACCGAGTGCAGATCAGTTGATTGTTGATGATTGGGAGCGCTTTTTTAACGGCAAGTCCAACAAGCAGCAACTGATGAGTCGCTATATTTACGAGCATCTATTTCTAGCTAATCTTTATTTCAGTAGCAACAAAAATCGTATTGGTGAGCAACGGGAGTTCTTTAAACTGGTACGTTCGAAGACTCCACCAGGTGAAGCAGTTGAAATCATCCCGTCCAGACGTCCCTTTGATGATCCAGGTGGGCCTGTTTTCTACCGCTTGCAGCGGGTTAAATCCACTGTGTTAGTTAAACAGCATTTGCCTTATCTGTTGGATGAGCAGCGCATGGAGCGCTGGACCAGTTTGTTTCTAGCGCCTGAGTATAGTGTTTCATCGCTACCTGATTATAAGCCTGAGACAGCCTCGAATCCGTTTGAGACGTTTAAACAACTGCCTGTGGATTCACGCTACAGGTTCATGTTAGACGAGGCGCAATTTTCTATTATGGGGTTTATTAAAGGCCCCGTATGCCGTGGGCAAGTGGCACTTAATGCAATTAATGATCATTTTTGGGTGGTATTTATTGATCCTGATATGAGCAAACGCTACATCAGCGCAGAATTTTTGTCCCGTGAGGCCGGAAACTTACGTCTGCCGGCTGAGCGTGAAAGTAATGCCTGGCGACCGGTTAGTGCTTGGATGGAATACTCAACCTTAGAGAAAAACTATTTGCGGGCGAAAAAAGCACAGCTTGATAAAATGCTAATGGCGGGTAATAAAGTCGATAGCTCCTTGCTTTGGGATGGTAATGGTTCCAATCGTAATGCGGCGCTTACGGTCTTTCGACATAATGATAGCTCCAGTGTGATTCAGGGTTTGGTAGGCGATACACCCAAAACAGCTTGGCTAATCGGTTATCCGTTGCTAGAGCGGATTCACTATTTGTTGGTGTCGGGCTTTGATGTTTATGGCAATGTGGGGCATCAACTCTTAACGCGGCTGTATATGGATTTTTTACGGATGGAGGGTGAATATTCGTTTCTGTCATTGTTGCCTAATGATGTGGCCAGACGAGAGTTGGATTTTTGGTATAGAGATGCTGAGTCCAAGGTTGATATTTATATACAGGACTTGCTTAGTCGCAGAGAAGAAACTTCAGGGATCAAGTTTAAGACGGATAATCCGAAGCAGGAATTATTTGAGCTAATCAGGGCCGATTTTGGTGCTGATGTCATCGCAGATGATGTTATCAATCGCCGCCCGTGGAAGGTTGATGTTCAGCCTTATCAGCGGCAATTACAGCTGTTGTCGGGGGTTCAAGGTTTGCCGCTTGAACACTTATCGGAGCAGTCTATTATGCGATTAACTTTAGCTGATGGTAGCGTTAAGTTGGTGAGCTTAATTCGCAACCGTGCACACAGTAATGTATCCGAGTTGTTTGGTGAAAATAAACGGCTCAAACCTAAAGAACAAACGCTGACAGTAGTTGAGGATGTTGTTGGCGCTTATCCGAATACTTTTTACGATATCAACGAAACAGATTTAAGTGCATTTGTTGAAGCGGTGTCTCAGTTGGCGTCTGAGCAGGACTACCATGATTTGGTTAGTAGCTATGGGGTGCGGCGTGGCAATAAAAACTTTTGGGCATTTAGTGATGACATTCACCGGCAATATTTAAAAAGCCATCCGATAGCCGCAGGGTTTCTTGATTATAACCGGATAGAAAATCGATAACTTGTTAACAATAAGTCGATAGAGCGTGTTAGCCCAGCTGGGTAGAAACCATATAATCGCTGGGCTAACGCATTGTTTAACTAATCTATTGACGAAGGCACTGCTAAACTTTGTAGTTTAGTTGAGGCGTTCAATAACAGTGGTAATGCCCTGGCCTAAACCGATACACATAGTTGATATCCCCATGGTGGCATCTTTTTGCTCCATAATAGTCAACAGGGTGGCGGTGATTCGTGTACCGGAACAGCCAAAGGGATGGCCTAGTGCAATAGCACCACCGTGAAGGTTTACCTTTTCATCCATTTTATCTAATAATTTTAAGTCCTTAAGTACGGGAATAGCCTGTGCAGCAAAGGCCTCATTTAGCTCAATGTATTCGATATCCTCCATGTTTAGTTTGGCTCGCTCCAGTGCTTTGATGGTTGAGGGAACTGGGCCGTAACCCATAATGGATGGATTAACTCCGGCAACTGCCATGGCGCGTATTTTTGCTATGGGCTTTAAACCTAATGCCTGTGCGCGCTCTGCGGACATCATGATCATCGCCGAGGCACCATCGGAAATTTGAGAAGAGCTACCCGCAGTGACGGTTCCACCTTTGGGATCAAAGACTGGTTTCAATGCGGCCAATGAGGCTAGTGTGGTTTCTGGGCGGATAGTTTCATCCTGCGTGATCAGTGTTTTAAAGCCGTTACTGTCATGACCTTCGATACCAATGATTTCGCGGTCGAAACGACCGTTAATAGTAGCGTCGTGAGCAAGGCGGTGAGAACGAACAGAAAATGCGTCTTGATCTTCTCGCGAAACACCGTGCATTTTGCTCAAAAATTCGGCGGTTAAGCCCATCATGCCTGCAGCTTTAGCCACATGCTTACTTAGAGCGGGGTTGGGGTCCAGGCCATAATCCATCGGTAGGTGGCCCATATGCTCAACGCCGCCAACCACAAATACATCACCGTTGTTTGTCATGATGGCCTGTGCCGCGCTGTGTAGGGCGCTCATCGAAGAGCCACAGAGACGACTGATAGTTTGGCCAGCCGCCTGATGGGGAATGACGGTTAACAGGCTGATCATACGGGCGATATTCCAACCCTGTTCTTTGGTTTGATTGACGCAGCCCCAGATAACATCCTCTACTTCGCTTGGATCAACCTTGGGGTTGCGGGCAAACAGGGCATTGATTAAATCGGCCGAGAGGTTTTCAGCGCGAGTGTGCCTAAAACCTCCGTTCTTTGAACGTCCCATGGGGGTGCGGGCAAAATCAATGATTACTGCGTCTCTGGGGTTAAGTGCTGAAGTCACGCTGTTTCTCCTAAAATTTGTGCATTCTTTGCTGTGGGCATTATCACAGATGTCATTACTCGATCATCAATTGCCAACCCTTTGTTTACTGAGCCTATATGTTCTAAACAATCACAGATAAATAATTACGAGCTAAACAAACTACCGCCGCTGGCGGCTAACTGGCGCAGCTTTTCGGTGGGTTGATATAGCGGCCCAAGTTCGGCATAGGTATCCGCTTTGTTACAAAAATTAGCCAGCCCCATATTCTCAATATAACGAATGGCGCCACCGATAAAGGGCGGAAAACCTACGCCATAAACCAGAGCCATATCCAGCTCGTTGGCGTTACTGGCAATGCCATCTTCCAAGCAGCGAACGGATTCGAGGCAGAATGGAATCATCAATCGGTCGATGATGTTTTCAGCGCTAAATTCTTGTGGGCTGGCAACATGAGGAGCTAATAACGTTTGGGTTGTTGCATCGAAGGTTTTACGGACCTTGCCGCGTTTGTCAGCTTCGAAACTATAAAAGCCTTTGCCATTTTTTTCGCCTAAACGGTTATTGTCCAGCATGATTTCCAGGCAGGTTTTATGGTCGTGGCCCATACGTTCGGGGAAACCTTCAGCCATAACGGCGCCAGCGTGGACACAGGTATCGATACCGACAACGTCACACAGGTACGCGGGACCCATCGGCCAACCAAATTTTTCTGCGGCTTTGTCGATAGCAATAAAATCAGCGCCTTCATTAATCAAGCGAGTAAAGCCGGCAAAGTAGGCAAATAAAATTCGGTTTACCAAAAACCCAGGGCAGTCGTTGACCACGATGGGCTTTTTACCCATCGCTAAAGCGTAATTGACTGTGCGAGCGATAGCCGCATTGCTGGTTTTTTCTCCGCGAATAATTTCAACTAGAGGCATACGATGAACCGGGTTGAAAAAATGCATACCACAAAAATTTTCTGGCCGCTTCAATGCGGAGGCTAATTCACTGATCCTTATGGTCGATGTGTTTGAGGCGATGATCGTGTCGTCGCTAACTAAAGATTCAACTTCGGCTAATACTGCTTTTTTGATTTTAGCATTCTCAACCACAGCCTCTACGATGAAATCGGTGCTATCAATATCATCATAGTCGAGGGCAGGGGTAATACGAAGCAGGGTGGCAGCCATTTTTTCTGGGGTTAAACGCCCCCGGTTAACTTGGCCTGATAATAATTTTGAGGCTTCTGCTAAACCGGCATCGATGCCGGCTTGGGCGATATCTTTCATTAAGATAGGGGTGCCGGTAGAGGCTGATTGGTAGGCGATACCTCCGCCCATAATTCCGGCACCGAGCACTGCGGCGTGGGCTACCGGACTGCTGCTTTTAGCAAGGGTTTTGGCTTTTTTGGTCAGCGCCTGATCGTTGAGGAAAAGATCAATCAGGTTGCGGGATATTTCACCTTTGGCAAGTTTAGCAATTTGCTGTGCTTCGATTTTAAGCGCTTCGTCGCGATCTAGCTTGGCATGTTTCTCCATGGTCTTGACAGCAGTGACAGGAGCTATCATGCCCTTAGGTGATTGCTGGGCTACCATGGCTTTGCCGGTGGTGTAAGCCATCAATAGTTCAATGTCATCCAGTTGTTGCGCGGTACGCTTCGCTTCGCGGCGCTGTTTATATTCCAGTTCACCGGCGATGGCTTTGTTGAGCAAGTCTAATGCCGCCTCTTGTAGTAAATCCGGGGCCACTACTGCGTCGACAAACCCTACCGTCAGTGCAGCATCTGCATTGTATTGTTTACCACCGGCAATCCACTCAACGGCGTTGTCGCCGCCAATGATTCTTGGTGCACGCACGGTGCCGCCATAGCCTGGGATAATACCGAGGTTAACTTCGGGAAAGCCGACTTTGGCGTCACTGGCCATAACCCGAAAGTCTGTGGTTAGGCACATTTCAAAACCACCACCTAGAGCTAAACCATTAATGACCGATACCGTGGGGAAAGGGAGGTCTTCGATAACATTAAAAATCTCGGTATTGATGCGAAATAATTCATTGGCTACGTTTTCTTCACTATTTTCTCCAAATAGTGTGCCGAATTCGGTGATATCGGCACCCACGATAAAAGTGGCTTTGTTACTGAGCACCAGCAGACCTTTTATCGCCGTATTTGCTTTGAGTTCAGTAGCTGCAGCTTGTAATTCGCGGAGGGTTAGCTCATTGAATTTATTAACTGATTCGTTTTCCAGATCGAAGATCAATCGAGCAATATTATCTTTAATCTGAATGTTAATGGCTTTACCTTGGTAACTCATGTGTGAAAGCTCCTGACTAATAATCTAATAATGGGTGGCGAGGTCTACGGTGGTGAAACGGGCTGCTTTATCGGGCAGCCCCTCTGAAGTTGGGTCGTTAAAAGGGGTTTACCTTCGCATTTAAAAGGTTTTCTACCCCTGATAGCATCGTTGTGGCCAGTGTCGCAGTGCGTGGTAGTAAGCGCTGATAATAAAACTGTGCCAAATAGACTTTGGCTTGGTAAAACGCTTGTTCGTCGGTATTTTCTGCTAATTGAGCTTGTGATATTTTTGCTGCCTTGGCAAATAAGTAAGCATAATAAACGTAACCAGAATACATCAGGTAATCAACGCAGGCGGCATTTATTTCATCAGGGTTGCCCATCGCTTTGGCACCCAGCTGCTCGGTTAGTTTACTCCATTCACCCAGTAATACCTGTAAAGGTTGAATGAATTCAGCCAACGCCTTGTCGCCGCTATTTTCTTTACAGAATTGATGAATAGGGACGATGACCGTTTTCAGTAGTTCACCGCGGCTTAACATGACTTTACGACCTAATAAATCGAGTGCTTGAATACCGGTGGTGCCTTCATAGAGCATGGAAATACGGCTGTCGCGTACGTTTTGCTCCATCCCCCACTCTCTTATATAGCCATGGCCGCCGAATATTTGCATGCCATGGTTAGCAGCTTCAAAACCGGTTTCGGTCATAAATGCTTTGGCAATAGGGGTGAGCATGGAGAGCAGATCCTCATAACCCTGTTTGGTGTCGCCGGGCTCGGTGATGTCGAGTAAATCAATGATTTGTGACAATTGATAAATCATCATCCGACCACCTTCAGCAAAGGCTTTTTGTGTTAGCAGCATGCGCCTGACATCGGGGTGAACGATAATTGGATCTGCTGGTTTATCAGGAGCAACTGGGCCAGAAAGTGCTCGCATTTGCAGCCGGTCCGTAGCGTAGGCCAGAGAGTTTTGATAGGCCAGCTCGGCGTGGGCGAGTCCTTGTATGGCAGTGCCTACACGGGCCACGTTCATAAAGGTAAACATGCAGTTGAGACCGCGGTTTTCTGGACCTAGTAAATAGCCGGTAGCGCCGTCAAAATTCATCACGCAGGTGGCGTTACCGTGGATGCCCATTTTGTGCTCCAGCGCACCGCAGCTCACTTGATTACGCTCGCCGATAGAGCCGTCTTCGTTGACTTTGAATTTAGGGACGATAAAGAGTGAAATACCCTTGGTGCCTGCGGGGGCGTCGGGTAAGCGTGCCAGAACAATATGGATAATGTTGTCGGCTAAATCGTGTTCGCCAGAGGAAATGAAGATTTTGGTACCGCTGATATGATAGCTGCCATCAGTATTTGGTTCGGCTTTGCAGCGCAGTAGACCAAGGTCACTACCACAGTGTGATTCGGTAAGGCACATAGTGCCGGTCCATTCACCTGCTACAAGCTTGTGCAGGTAGCGCTCTTTTTGTTCTGCGGTGCCATGCTCATTGATGGTGTGGCAGGCACCTTGAGAAAGGCCTGTATACATGCCCCAGGCCCAATTGGCGCTGCCAATCATTTCAGTTACCGCCAGCGCCAGCGATTTAGGCAGTGCTTGGCCGCCAAACTCTGCAGGCCCTTCAAGCGATGGCCAGCCGCCAGCAACAAACTGCTGGTAAGCCTCTTTAAAACCCTCTGGGGTGGTCACTTTACCTTCTTTCAGCGAGCAGCCTTGCTCATCGCCAATGCTATTGAGAGGGGCGAGCGTATTCTCGCTGAATTTAGCCGCTTCGCCGGTAATCGCATTGACTAGGTCATCGCTCACTTCAGACCATCGTTCAGTGCTTGTATAGAACGGTCCTAGCTCTAAGAGCTCGTTGCGAACAAACTGGATATCACGAAGTGGAGCTTTATAGTTGGCCATGCTGGCATCCTCAAAAGACAAAGTTTCAAGCGTTAGATTGGTAGATTTTAGCTCAGTAAGCAATAGCTATATGTACCATTCGATGTTAAAAATTAATGCATTGTGGTGGTTTTTGCCAGTCTTGGTTGCTTGCGCTGAGTAATTGATTTGAAGGTATTTTTAACGCAGGAGGGAAAGGCTGCTCGTATTAGCTAAACTATTTGAGCTTAGCGAGTACGGGTAGCCTTTATATCAGGGCTTGATTTAGTACTAGTCCCTTGGGGTTCTCATGGTAACAAACTCTTCAGCGGCAGAGGGATGTATGCCGATGGTGCTGTCGAAAATCGCCTTGGTAGCACCGGCTTTCATGGCTATTGCCATGCCTTGCATGATTTCCCCTGCGTCGTCGCCGACCATATGAATGCCCACTACGCGATCGCTATTGCTATCGACTATTAGCTTCATATAGGTGCGTTCCTGGCGACCGCCAATGGTGTGTTTCATCGCTCGGAAGCTGGATTCAAATACAGCAATGTCGCCGTACTTTTCTTGCGCCTGTTGTTCCGATAAACCACAGGTACCGATATTGGGTTGGCAAAAGACGGCGGTGGGGATCGTATCGTAATCCACTTGGGTTGGTTGATTGTTATACTGAGTGTTAGCGAAGGCGGTACCCTCGGCTAAGGCGACGGGTGTTAGCTCCATGCCGCCGGTGATGTCACCCAATGCGTAGATAGAGTTTTCACTGGTTTGAAAGTTTTCATCGACCTTGATAGTGCCATCGCTATTGAGTTCAACATTGATACGGTCAAACCCTAAATCCTGAATATGGGGCCGGCGACCAGTAGCGTATAAAATGGTATCAGCTTCTATCTGGCTGCCGTCTTCCAAGGTGGCGCAAAGGCTGCCGTCAGCTAGTTTTTCAATGCTACGGATATTGCAATTAAAGCGCAGGTCGACCCCCGATGCGGCAATTTCCTGGGCGGCAAACTTACGGATATCTTGGTCGAAGCCCCTTAAAAACAGGGGGCCGCGGTATAACTGTGTGGTTTTAGCCCCTAAGCCATTGAATATACCGGCAAATTCCACGGCAATATAGCCGCCGCCAACAACCAGCAAACGCTTGGGGAAATGGGCTAAGTCGAAAATCTCATTGGAGGTAATGGCATGTTCGCTACCGGGGAACTCAGGCACATAGGGCCACGTACCGGTGGCGATCATAATGCGTTCTGCGGTGTAGTGCTGGCCGTTAACGTCGACGGTGTGGGCATCGACAAAACGTCCGCGGCCACGAATAACTTCAACCCCAGCGCCGCCCAACATATTGTCGTAGACGCTGTTTAAGCGCGAAATTTCTTTGACTTTGTTATCGCGAAGGGTAGGCCAGTCAAAATCAGGGACCTCGGTTTTCCAGCCGAAGCCCTGGGAGTCTTTAAAGGCGTTGTAAAATTGTGAGGCATACATATAGAGTTTTTTGGGAACACAGCCAACATTGACGCAGGTGCCGCCCATGTAGCGGTCTTCCACTACAGCAACTTTAGCGCCAAAAGACGCAGACATTCGGCTAGCGCGTACACCACCGGAACCGGCGCCAATGACTAACAAGTCATAGTCATACTGGGTATTGCTCACATTATTCTCCTGTCACTTTCAGCCAGTTGATAAGAGGTTTGATTCACCTCTGTTGTTTTGATGATGCATAGTAATGCTTCGTTTGGCGAATAAGAATCAAATTATTACTATGTGGGTGATAACCAATCCCTATTAACTCGATAGATGGTAGAGCCTTTCGCTATTGTTGATGGATGTAAGAGAGCTTTAGTCTTATGAAAACACGCCTTAGTCTCGATGTTCATCGGTGGCGATCACTGTACAGGGCAGTGTAGTGCTACCGATGATTCACTTCAAAATAATTCTTCCATCACTTGAGGCTGGGATAATGATGCCAATCACAGCAGCTTGTGGGCAATCCCCCAGCTTTAATTGCTGCAGGCATTCATCCGCTTGTTCGGGAGCAACGGCAGCTAATAAGCCGCCGGATGTTTGCGGGTCGAACAACAAGGGGTAATGCGGATGCTGAATCCGTTCACTGGGTTTGATTTTTTGCTGTGAGCGAAGATTGTCTGGGTGCAAGGTGCTCAGCCAGCCTTTTTTAGCCGTTTCTATCGCCCCCGTTAGTACCGGTATGGCATCCATTTGTAAGCTCGCGCCTAAGTCACTTGGCTCTAGCATTTCCAGCAGGTGCCCAATCAAGCCAAATCCAGTTATATCTGTGCAGGCGGTAGTCTGGTACTGGTGCAGTATTTTAGCGGCGTAGCGGTTGTTGATAAGCATTTGCTCGATAGCAGCGTCGATCCATCGTCCTTGCGCTTGTCCTTGCCTATTGGCTGTTAGTAGGGTGCCGGTACCTAGCGGTTTGGTGAGTATTAATACTTGGTTAAGGTTGGCTTGCGATTTGGTTCGGTGCATTTGGGGGGCAATAGTGCCGTTAACGGATAGGCCAAAACCCAGTTCGGTGCCCTCGCTGCTGTGACCACCGATCAAACTGGTGTTTTGCTCATTGAGGCTGTCGGTTGCTCCTTGCATCAGTTGTAGCAAGGTGTCTTCAACAATTTTTTCGCTGGCGTATGGTACCGTGGCGATGGCGAGTGCAGAGTGTGGGTCTGCACCCATAGCATAAATATCGCTAAGGCAGTGATTGGTTGCAATGCGACCGAGCAAGTAAGGGTCATCGATAAACGCGCGAAAATAATTGATGGATTGAACCCAGTGTTGATCATTTGCCGGTTTAATGACGGCGGCATCATCGAGGGCGTTGAGGCCGATAATAATATCGGGGTTTTCAACGGTGATAATTTTATTCATGGCTCGGTTTAGAATGTTTTTACTCACTTTGGCGTCGCCACCGCCGCAGCGTATGGCATCTATAGAGCTGAGCTCTGCGCTAGCCCAGGGCTTTTGTTGAGTGAGGTTTTTCGAGTGGTCTATTTGGTACATGGCCATAAAACGCCGGTCGATGGCATCCTTCCAGCGCCATATCCAATGCCCCGCCGCGCTGAATGGGCCCCTTGAGGCAATGGCATGCTGGTCACCAGTCATTAGTATGCTCAAAAAGCGTCGTTGTGGTATGTAGGCTTGCAACGGTTGGCCACTAATTGCTCTGCGTATATTGCGAGCAAGCTGTACTCCGGCGCGTACTGCATAGACGCCGCTTTTTTCAATGGGGTGAGGTATAAAGTGGGCAATATCACCGGCAGCAAAGACGTTGCTATGTGAGTTGCTTTGCAGGTACTGGTTGACGCTGATAAAACCGCGGTCGTCACAGTCCAGTCCGGTTTGTTGCGGCCATTTGGGGCTGCCGGCATGAATTGCCCAAATAATTTCATCGGCTTCGGTGCTGGAGTGGTCATCAAAAATAAGCTGTTTGGTGGCCTCATTACTGGTGGTTTTAATCACATAATGGTTTAGTTTGACGTCGATGCCACGTTGAGCCAGTAATGTAGCGATATAGGTCTGAGTCCGAGAGTTATAGTTGGGTAATAGCTGCGGTGTGGCGGAATAAAGGGTAAAGCGCACATTGCCGGTGGTATTACGCTGGCGCTGCTGAAACTGGCAGGCCAGCGCGACTTCGATACTGGCGGCACCACCGCCGACAATAGCTACATGACGAGTGGTCGGCTTGGCGTTGAAATTATCCAAAGTGTTCTGCCAATGCGATAAAAAACCTTCGATAGGTTTGACTGCAATGCCGATTTCATCAGCGCCAGGAATGGTCTGCAGTGCAGGTTGCGAGCCGATGTTGATGGATAACCAGTCGTAACGCACCGGGGGGCGATCGCGGCAATACACCCGCTGCTGTTTGAGGTTGATGTCGCGGATCTCACCGTGGAAAAACCGGACGCCATAGCATTGGCAGAGTTTACGCAGATCGATATGGGCTTCATCGTATTGGTAATGTCCAGCGATCAGTCCTGGGAGCATGCCAGAGTAAGGGGTATGAGTATCTCGGCTGATCACGGTGATGCGCAACCCTGGAATAGGCTTCATCCCCAGCTGCTTAATGACTGCCAGATGGCTATGGCCGCCACCAAGAAGAAGTAGGTCTTGAGTCGGTGATGTTTTAGCAGGAGCATCCATTAAATGTAGGTATCGCTGTTTAGGTAGTCAGTGGCTATTGTGGATGAATCTAGAACTTCTGGGTAGGGCAACAGGGGCGTTACAAGCATATATTCGGTAAACATTAGCTTTATCTGGTTAATGCTAGTTGGATTATTATGGCTTTAGTCACAGGTTTGAGTTTATGGTCGTTTAGAGCTTTAGTTTTAGCAGCAGGGGTCATGTATTATAGTGAACGATTGGATATTGCTTTATAGCATTGGATAGTGGCTATACTGTTTCACATAAGCAAAATGCTTAAACAGCCCATATATTGTGCATCAATAAAATAGTAGTGTTATTAACGTTACTTATAAACAGTGATTAAATTACAGGAGCTTTTCATGCACGGTCTAATGATGGATTCAGATTTAACCATTACTTCACTAATGACCTTTGCTGATAAGGTGCACGCTGATAGGGAGATCGTTTCAATAACTGTCGATAACCCAAGGCATCGTTATACCTACGCGGATGCTTTTAAGCGGGTAAGAAAGCTTGCTAATAGCTTGCAAAAACTGGGAGCTAAACCGGGTGACCGAATAGGCACACTGGCTTGGAATGACTATCGTCACCTTGAGCTTTATTACGCGGTTAGCTGCTCCGGGATGATTTGTCATACAGTCAATCCGCGCTTATTTCCAGAACAAGTTGCTTATATTATCAATCATGCAGAAGATCACTTTCTTTACGTTGATCTCGTCTTTTTACCCCTGTTGGCTGGATTAAAAGACCAACTAAAGTCGGTTAAAGGGGTGATTGTCATGACGGACGAGGCGAATATGCCTGACCTCGGTATGGACAATGTTTACTGCTATGAAGCGTTGTTAAAAGATGAACCCGATACCTTCGACTGGCCAGCACTGAATGAAAAAGACGCGTCCTTACTCTGTTATACCTCGGGTACTACCGGCAACCCAAAGGGCGTTTTATACAGCCACCGTTCGACGGTATTACATGCTTATGCTGTCTGTTTAAGTGAGGTCATGGGGGTGACTAATAAAGATGTGGTGATGCCGGTTGTACCGATGTTCCACGTTGCCGCCTGGGGTATGCCTTATGCAATGGCGATTGCCGGCCCAAAAGTTGTTTTCCCAGGCCCCAAAATGGTTGACGGTGAGACTTTGGCAGCGTTGATTAATGAAGAGGCCGTTAACTTCTCCTCAGGTGTGCCGACGATTTGGCTAGCACTGCTTAAATATTTGGAAGTGTCTGGTAAAACCATTGAGTCGCTACAGCGGGTAGTTGTCGGTGGTGCAGCCTGCCCGCTATCGGTAATGGAAGACTTTGAAGATAAATACGACGTATATACCCACGTAGCTTGGGGTATGACTGAAATGAGTCCCCTGGGTTGTTTTAATTCACGCTTGAACCGTGAGCAATTGGGTGAAAAAGAGTACGCACGGCAGCGGGTAAAAACGGGGCGCAGTATTTACGGTGTCGAGATGAAAATCGTCGATGATGAAAATAATGAATTACCGTGGGACGGCGTCGCTTTTGGTCGATTAAAAGTACGTGGCCCCTGGGTATGCAGTGCTTATTACAAGATGGAGGTTAGCGACTCCCATGATCAAGATGGTTGGTTTGACACTGGTGACGTAGCAACGATTGACGCTGAAGGTTTTATGCAGATCACTGACCGCAGCAAAGATGTTATTAAATCCGGTGGTGAGTGGATAAGCTCGATTGAATTAGAAAATACTGCCGTCGATAATCCTGCGGTAGCTGAAGCGGCGGTGGTAGGGATGCCGCACGAAAAATGGTCTGAGCGACCCTTGCTGCTGGTAGTAAAAAAACAGGGGGCTGAAATAAGCCGTGATGAAATGCTGGCGTGGTTTGAAGGTCGAGTAGCAAAATGGTGGATACCAGATGATTGCTTATTTGTGGATGAACTTCCGCATACTTCTACAGGCAAGATCAGTAAGAAAGATTTACGTGAGCACTATAAAGATTATCGGTTTCCGAGTTGATTACAGCGCAGGTGTTATTCTGGTGTTCGTTCAGGTGTAGCTTAGGCGTAGCGCCGTAGCTTTAAACAAATATAAGTAGGTTAAATCATGTCAGACTATATTGCCCCAGTTAAAGATATGACGTTTGTTCTCCATGAGCTGGTGGGCTTGGATCAAGTCTGTGGCTTGCCATATTTCGAAGAAACCAATGCCGATGTCGTGGCAACGATTCTTCAGGAGGCGGGTAAGTTTGCCAACGGTGTGCTGCAGCCATTAAATGTTTTCGGCGATTTAAATGGTGCTGTATGTACTGATAATGCAGTACAACAAACCGAAGGTTTTGCTGAGGCCTATCAGCAGTTTGTTGCTGGTGGCTGGGTTGCCTTGCCCTGTACGCCTGAATACGGTGGTATGGGTTTACCTGATTGCGTGGGGGTTGCAGCCGCAGAGATGTGGACGGCGGCAAACATCAGTTTTGCCTTATGTCCAATGTTAGGGCAGGGGGCGATTGGTGCGATAGAAGCTCATGCCAGCGCGACGATAAAGGATGCTTTTTTAGAGAAAATGATTTCCGGAGAGTGGACCGGGACGATGAACCTAACTGAGCCACAAGCGGGCTCAGATTTGGCGATGGTGCGCACCAAAGCCACGCCAGAAAATGATTATTTTCGCCTCAGTGGCACCAAGATTTTTATTACTTGGGGCGATCATCAGATGACAGAAAACATTGTGCATTTAGTGTTGGCCAGGTTACCGGATGCGCCTGAGGGGGTGAAGGGAATATCGCTCTTTGTTGTGCCTAAATTTTTAGTGAATAGCGACGGCAGCCTGGGCGAGCGCAATGATGTTTACGCAGTATCGGTCGAGCATAAAATGGGCATTCATGCGAGCCCAACTTGTGTGATGAGCTTTGGCGAAAATAATGGTGCAATCGGCTATTTAGTGGGGGAGCCTAATAAAGGGCTTTCTTATATGTTTACCATGATGAATCATGCTCGTCTGAATGTAGGCGTACAGGGCGTTGCATTGGCGGATAGGTCATATCAGCATGCGGTTGCGTATGCGAAAGACAGGGTTCAAGGCTTGGCCCCAGGGGATAGTGAAAAAGGCACGATTATTAGCCACCCTGATGTGCGGCGCATGCTAATGACGATGCGCAGCTTGACCGAGGCTGCAAGAGCGCTGTGCTATGTGACCGCTGCCGCGTTTGATTTGGGCCACCATGGGGAAGAGGGTGCGCAACAAGAGTTAGCGAGTGCGCGAGGTGATTTATTAACGCCTCTGGCCAAAGGCTGGTCTACCGAAATTGCGCAGGAAGTCACGTCTTTAGGGGTGCAAGTGCATGGTGGTATGGGGTTTATTGAAGAAACCGGCGCGGCCCAATATATGCGGGATGCACGCATCATTACCATTTACGAAGGGACTACGGCTATTCAGGCCAATGACCTAGTAGGGAGGAAGCTATTTCGTGATGATGGTGCTGAGTTTTTCCGCCTCTTGGCTGATATATCGGCAACGCAGCAACAGCTAGCCAAAGCAGGGGGGGAATTGGCTGGTATTAGCACAGCATTGTCGGCCGGGGTTGAAGCTTTGCAGCGTTTGCTTACACTATTGCTGGCACAAGGTGCTGAAAATCCCAGCTTACCCGCAGCCGCTTCAGTTAATTTATTGATGGCGTCCGGTACTATCGTAGGGGGCTGGTTGCTGGCAAGGTCAGCACTGGTAGCCATAGAAAAGCGCGATCAGGACAGGGCGTTTTTCGAGGCGAAATTAATTACTGCACGTTTCTATGCTGAGCAAATTATGCCCAGAGCTCAAGCTTATATTGCTGCGGCCGAAACCGGTGAAAAGACTATGATGGCGATGAAGATTGATCAGTTTTAAACTTGCTGCTGAGACTTGGCTATAACGGTATTTAGGTGGGGTGTTATAAGCCAACCCTTAGCGTTGTTGCTATTGGATTTTTTGATCGTAGCGTTGACTGAGAATATCATAAAACTGGTCACGCATTTGTGCGACATCCTTTCTTAGTTGGTTGGCTTCATCTACGTTTTTGTAGCGCCCGGGGTAAACTTGCTTACGGTATTGGGCCATTTTCCCCGTATAAAGGTTGAGAGCTTTTCCCAATCGTTGCTCTCCCAGTAATAATAATTTGGACTCGGCAATTGAGACCTCTTCGTACACGGCCACTAATTGATTGCTAAGATCATCCAGCTCTTTTTCTTGCTTGGGTGACATTCTTTCGGCTTTGACGCCAATTTCACTGACTAGCGATGAGTATTTGCCGAATACGTGGCTGACTTTACCGACATGTTGCGCCACTTGTTCTAACAGGCCAATTCTGCGCTGAGAATTGGCCTGTTGTTGCTGCTGTAATTTATCTTTCATGCTGTAAAAGACAGCAAGAGCACCAAAAGCGGCGCCCAAAATGAAGGTAATAAGAGTGCCGATGAAATCGAAATTTTCCATATTGTGTATTGATTAGCCGTATTAGTTGTTTTTACCCGCCGCTGAGTTTGACGGTGAAGCCCTTGGCCTGCAACAACTGTTGTAAAAAAGTTCGTTGATCACCCTGAATTTCAATAATACCGTCTTTGACTGCGCCGCCGGTACTGCATTTTTGTTTTAATTCTTTAGCGAGTGGCTTTAACTCTTTTTCAGTTAAAGCAAGCCCGGTGATCAGGGTAACACCTTTGCCTTTGCGGCCCTTGGTTTCGCGTCGAATACGAACGATACCATCACCGTCAGGTACTTGCTGTTGCCGTTGTTTACAGCAACACTGCTTAATAGCTTGGTTGCAGTCAGGGCAATGGCGGCCCTGATCAGTGGAGTAGACCACTCGATTCATAATCATTTCCTGCGGTTAGGTGTATCTTTAAAGTCGCGCCCAGTATAATAACCTGCCTCGGGACAGGTGTTGAGTGTTTAGTTATGTCGCGGGTATTTTAGCTTTTTCTTCGTATCAGGTGGGTAAATTGTGACAGAAAAAAGTGAGCTTGACCGATTAAAGCAACAGATAGACGATTTGCAAAGCCAGTTGGCCTTCCAGGAAGACACGTTGCAGTTACTGAACGATATCGTTACCCGGCAACAGCGGCAAATTGAGAATTTACATGAGCAGTATCATGGTCAAAAAAACCAACTGGACGCTCTAAGTCATGAGATTTCAAGTGATAGCCCAATTGAGCGGCCGCCGCATTATTGACGTTGGTTATATTGGATCTGTGCCGAGAATCACTATTTATCCAGTAAGTCGGTGTTCTGCACTGGCTAGTCACTTAATCTGAGCTACACTTTTCCCTGAAAGCCATTATAACGAGTATGGTCACAGGGACGGGGCAGCCCCCCCCGATTATGGTTTTAAATCTAGTGTTAATGCTGCTTTATAGCTCATCTAAAGTGTAGCCATTAAGCGCGTCTTGGTATATTGCATCAAGCCCCGTCGTGAGCTATCAACCCAGAGTGTGTAGTTAATGTCCAATATAGTATTTGATGAGGACCTTAGGGATGGTATTCAGGAAATTTCCAATATCGCAGTAGGCGTTGCTGCAGATAATATTGCCCGTAGTTTTTCGACGTTTGTTCGTATCCCTGTCCCCGCCGTTCATTTGTTGGAGTCTGCCGATATTATGATGGCACTTAATGCTGTTAGCTCAGAGTCTAGGGTTACTGCGGTCACACAGCCTTTTTATGGGATGGGTGTCAGTGGTGAGGCACTATTGATCTTTACCGATGCCAGTATGGCAGAGTTATCACAGTTGATGGGTTATGAGTTAGTGGGTGATGATCGTCAGGCAATTGAGTTGGCACTGGAAATGGCATCGTTGCTGAACGGCTCCTGTATACAGGGGATATGTAATCAGCTGGACATTAGCGTGTTGCTGAAACATCCAACTCTGCTTGGCCAGCATACATCGCTCAACGATATTATAGCCAACGCTGAATTTCCTTGGGAGCAAACACTGGCTATCGAATTAAACTATTCCTTTGAGGGTTACGCGATTACCTGTGATCTAATTATTTTGCTGCATGAAGATTCCTTGCCTGTTTTTTTTAAACAGGTGAGTTTTTTACTCGATTAGGATTAAAAACTGTATTTATGGGTACACCAAACTTTCAGGATTTACACTGGTTATTGGATATTATTCAGAGTACTGATATTGGTATCGTAGTGCTGGATGAGGGATTCAATATTCAGATTTATAACCGCTTTATGCAGGTACACAGCGGTATTGCTCCTGAACAAGCAATTGGCGCCAATATTTTTGATTTATTCCCTTATTTGCAAGGCGAATGGTTTAAACGCCGTGTCGCGTCAGTCTTTGATCTAGGTATACCGGTGCATACCACTTGGGAGCAGCGCGACAATGTCTTCGATTTTCCGCTGCAGCTCCCGATTCATTTTGAAATAAAAAAAATGTTTCAAAACACCACCTTTGTACCGCTGCGCTCTGCGAGTGATGTGGTAGAGAAGGTGGGCTTGATCGTGTATGACGTAACTGATAATGCGATTAATAGTAGAAAGCTAGAGCATACAAAAGCAGAACTGTTGATCTTAAGCAGAACTGACCGGCTAACAGGGTTATATAATCGGGGTTATTGGGAAGAGCGCTTGAACGAAGAGTTTAAACGCAATAGGCGCAGTGATAGTGACGTGTCGCTGGTAATGTTTGATATTGATCACTTCAAAGATATAAATGATCAGTATGGTCATCAAGTGGGCGATGATGTTATTCGTTTAGTGGCTCAATTGATGCGGGACAATTCTCGTGAGATTGATATCTACGGGCGTTACGGTGGTGAGGAGTTTGTCGTTGTGCTGCCAGAAACCGGGTTGCAAGGTGCTGTGATTTACAGTGAACGTTTGCGGCAGAAAATAGCCGAGTCGGTAGTATATAATGATGGTAATTCGGTCCAGTTTACAGTGAGTTTGGGTATCGCGGTGCTGAATGCAGAAACGATCGATCCTAGTGACTGGATAGTTAATGCTGATAAAGCACTTTATCAATCTAAAGAAAATGGTCGTAATCAAACCCATATTTTTGGGGTTGGTCCGGTGTAAATGGCCACACAGACTTATAGACGTTCCGCTTAACCGAAACCTGCAGTGCCCCCTCCAATCTCAAGGCTTGGCCTTAAACCCCTGCAAGGGTGGGTTCTTGGCACTGCGCGGCCCCACAGGATACTGGAGCTATGCAGACAGCTTTTATCTCTTGTTTAACTCTGCTTGGCCTTACAATCTTGTTAGGAGGATGTGCCTTGCCTTCACTGGAAAGCCGTGAGAGTTCTTTCGCCCTGCCTGTATCAGCAGCAGAGAATACCCGCCTTGGTAAAGCCGTGGCCTCTCGCTTGGACGAACAGGTCGAGAACAGTGGTATCCATTTGCTGGATAATCCGCACGAGGCTTTCGCTGCAAGAATGCTGTTAGCAAGCACTGCCGACCGCACGTTAGATCTGCAGTACTATATTTGGCATGGTGATGTGTCCGGCACCTTATTACTCAATGCCCTGCATCAAGCAGCCATGCGCGGCGTGCGGGTCAGGTTATTACTTGATGATAATGGTACCGCCGGACTTGATAGAGAGTTGGCGGCCTTGGCCACGCATCCCAATATACAAATTCGTCTATTCAACCCGTTTACCCTGCGCAAGGCAAAGTGGTTAGGCTATATCACCCATTTTGGTCGCGCCAATCGTCGTATGCATAATAAGTCCTTCACCGCCGATAACCGCGCTACCATTATTGGTGGGCGCAATGTTGGCGACGACTATTTTGGCGCTACTAGCGGTGTGTTAAAACAGGATTTAGATCTACTAGCCATTGGCCCGATCGTACAAAAGGTATCCGATGATTTCGATCGCTATTGGTCAAGCCAGTCGGCTTATCCCGTTGAACAGATAGTGGCAGCCGTTGACTCGGAGCAGGCCACCGATATTATCGGCAGTGGACAAAAATTTAATAATGATGGTAGAGGTGGCAGCTATCTCGATGCTGTGCGCAACACCTCCTTCGTCAGCGAGCTGCTGTCGGGAAAGCTGCCCTTTGAATGGGCTGCAACAAAAATGGTCAGCGATGATCCGGCTAAGGGTTTGGGTAAAGCTGATAAGGACGGTTTGCTGATTCACCGGCTAACGCCAATTATCGGTCGCCCACAAGATAGTTTGGTGCTGGTATCTCCTTACTTTGTACCGACGCTCGCCGGCGTCGAGTTCTTCGCTGATATAGCTAATCAAGGTGTTACCGTCAACATACTCACCAACGCTATGGAGGCAACCGATGTGTTGCCCGTTCACGCCGGCTACGCCAAACACCGCAAAGCCTTGCTCAAGGCCGGGGTCAAACTGTACGAACTGCGTCGCACCTCAACTGACCCTAAACCCCATAAAAGTGCCGCTGGCCCCTTCGGTAGCTCATCGTCCAGCCTGCATGCCAAGACCTTTGCTGTCGATGGCCAGCGTATTTTTGTCGGCTCCTTCAACTTCGACCCGCGCTCTATGCACCTCAATACTGAACTTGGCTTTGTGGTTGAAAGCCCCGTACTGGCCCGCGCCATTGCGGACGAATTTAGTAACAAAGCAGCACTGACGGCTTACGAGGTAAAACTGGATGCGCACGGCAAGCTTTACTGGTTGGAGCAGCGGGGTGCCAGTAGTATTCGGCATGACACTGAGCCGGGCGCTACTATCGGCAAGCGTATTGCTCTGCGTATACTCAGCGTGCTGCCGATCGATTGGTTGCTATGAAACCATGGGGGTAACTCCGCTGGTAAAGATGTAAATACTCATCTTTATTATTTTAAAACTATTGAATTGCAAGAGACGGCGTTGCCGAATTAAATAAACCACTATGCTGTACAAACTATTTCCCGGCTTGCTGTGGCTACAAAGCTACTCAATGAGCACTTTCAAAAACGACCTGTTCGCCGGTCTTACCATCGGCGTTATGCTCATTCCTCAGAGCATGGGCTACGCTGTACTGGCCGGTCTGCCACCAGAGGTAGGTCTCTACGCCGCTATTTTTCCACCGTTGTTGTATGCCTTGTTGGGCACCTCCAACAAAATCTCGGTGGGCCCCGTGGCGCTAGATGCGATTTTGATACTGGCTGGTCTCAGCGCACTGGCAGAGCCTGGGTCAGCGCAATATCTACAGCTGGCTATTGAGCTGACGTTGATGGTGGGCTTACTACAGTTTATGTTCGGGGTGTTACGGTTTGGCTTTATCGTTAATTTTCTTTCCTATCCGGTGATCGTCGGCTACACCTCGGCAGCTGCGCTCATTATTATTGGTAGCCAGTTACCGAGCCTGGTCGGGGTGCACATGGAAAGCGACAACGTGTTTGGATTGGTGCAGCAACTGCTAGCGTCATTTCAGCACTGGCACTGGCTCACGGTAGCAATTGCATTAACCAGTTTGCTGCTTATCTTTGCCGGTCGGCAATTAGCCCCCAAACTGCCGGTGGCACTGTTGCTGCTGGCAGGAGGTATGGCTATTGCTGGCCTGTTTCAGTTTGAGCAGCAGGGTGTCGATGTGATTAGCTCGATCCCGCAAGGTTTTCCCGTTTTGACGTTCCCGTTTATTGATTTGCAGCGCTTGGGTGACTTGCTGCCCGTAGCATTGACGGTGGCGTTAATGGGGTATGTAGGCACCATCTCCATTTGTAAATCGCAGGAGTCGCCCGCAGACAAAATCAGTGTGCAACCTAATCAAGAGTTAATCGCCATTGGCCTGGCGAACACCTTCGGCGCCTTGTTGCGCTGTTTTCCTGTCTCTGCCAGCTTTTCCCGTAGCGCCGCTTTTCGTACAGCAGGTGCTATGACTCAGGTTTCAGCTTTGGTATCGTCGCTGCTACTGGCTATTACGTTACTGTTTCTGACGCCGCTGTTTGTCAGTTATCCGTTACCCAAGGCAATCCTCGCTGCGATTATCCTGATGTCGGTATTGAGCTTATTTAAATACGGGGAGATGAAAGCGTTATTTCGACAGGATAAAAAAGAGTTTTTAATCCTGTTGGTAACGTTAATTATTACTCTGTTGTTAGGCGTGCAGCAGGGTTTGCTGGTGGGCGTTGTGGTGTCGGTGATATTGGTGATCTACAACAGTGCCAATCCGCATATGACGGAACTCGGGCTGATCGAAGGACAAAACCTGTACCGCAATATTAACCGTTTCGGTAACGCCAATACGCGCAGCGATCTGCTCATTTTTCGCTTTGATGCGCCCCTGTACTTTGCCAACAAGGATTATTTTATGGCGCGATTATATGCGTGGATGAAACAGCGTCCGCCGCAGTGCTTGCGGGCTGTTATCCTCGATGCACAGGCGGTCAGTAGCATCGACAGCACGTCGCTGCGGATGTTGGTGCATGTCATCGAAAATCTGCGCGAACAGAATGTAGGCTTTTATCTTGCTGGTTTGATTGGCCCAGTTCGCGATACTCTAATGAAGTCCGATCTACGCGACTATATCCAGCAAGGCTATGTTTTTTCTACCGTTCACGATGCCGTGGCCTGGCTTGATGAAGGAGTGCACCGTGGCGCCGAGATTGCCGTACAAAGCAATGCTGCCAGCGATCAATAAATAATAACTCAAAGGCGTTGAATTGATGTTTTTTATGACAATGGAGGTATTGCCGATTGAGTCCATACGATTATCATTACTGGTTCACTAAATAGATTATTGGTTTTTCAGGTTGTATTAGCCTGTTTGATAGTTGCGTTCGGCATAAGTGCAAATATTGTTATAAGCTTATGCTATTTAATTATAAGTGTTTGATTTTGTTGAGGTTTTCTTTTATAGTGCGTCTCCTTTACCGCAGCCGCTGATTAGAGAAGCGCGAATACTTTGGATGAAAGATGAGTTTGGACCTGCAAGCATTAAATCAAGAGCTTAAAAACCTGTCGCCCGTAGAAATTGTGCGTTGGGCTTTGCAGCTGGGTAAAAAAACAATCGCTACGACCAGCTTTGCACCGAACGCTGCGGCGATGTTGCATATTGTTACGCAGGCTGATGCATCTGTTCCGATTGTTTGGATTGATAGTGGTTACAACGTACCCGATACCTATCGGGTGGCTGAAGTCATTATGGATAAACTCAAACCCAATATGCAGATTTATATCCCGCAGTGGACCGCTGAGCGCCGCAACGCCATCATGGGAGGGATTCCGCACCCAGACGATGATCCCGAGGTACATGAGGAATTTACTCGCCAAGTTAAATTAGAGCCTTTTCAAAAAGCACTGGATGATTTGCAGCCCGAGGTGTGGATCAGCGGTATTCGCCGTGAGGAAACGGACTTTAGAAAGACCTTGGATATTTTGTCTTATGATAAACGCGGTATTTTAAAAGTCGCGCCGATTTTTTATTGGACTGAAGAGCAGGTTGAAAATTATATGCAGCAATATGAGTTGCCTAGTTGCCGGCATTATTTTGATCCAACCAAAGTAGAAGATGGTCGCGAATGCGGTTTACATACTTCAGCCTGAAAACGCTCTGCTTAAAAGCTTTGATGTAATAGTGCTTTAACGATAACACCAAACCCCCACGTCGTATCATCGGCTTGGGGGTTTTTTGTTATGGGTACAATTAATTGGTATATGGATTAATTATGATAGAGGGGCGGCAGCGTTTTCTCGGTGGTTTTTTTATGGTTATTTTTTTCAAGTTTTAGGGTGTTAATAATTGTAATTAAACTTTCACCATTCCATTGACTGCTGTCGATATTATTACCATATAAGGTATTGTCTAACTGCATTAGCGCGTTAGATAAAGGATGCTGTTGGCAGTGCTGTTGAATATCCTGCAAGCTTTGAATATTAGTCTCTGGCCAAAAGCTACGTGCCCAGGCGATGATAGCGTGCCGCGCCGCGAGTACATCATTGCTACGACAGGCCACCACTAATTGTTTATAGGCTTGCTTTTCTGACAGGGTACTTGCAGTTGGTTTTAATGGCGCAGCTTCGGCGATAGATGTTACCGTTTTGGTGCGCCACCAGAGTAGCAAGGTTGCTAGCCAGAGCAGCGCCAATACCGCCGAGACTAGCTGCCACAAGGTTACATCGTTAGAGTCTGTCAGGGGTTCGCCAGCAGCCGTTCCAAGAGCCGTTTCGGATGGTAATAGGCCATCGCCACTATGGTTAATAGCCAGTGGGGTGCTAGTACTTTGGCTGTTGGCTAAAGCAGGGGCAATGTGCAGGGTTTGAGCCGGAATCACTGCTTGCTGCAGTTTGTTTTGTTCGGTATTCCACCAGTCAATAGTCATTGCCGGGAGTTCTAGTTTGCCGGCCTGGGTGGGGATAATGGCGACGCTATCAGTACGTGTTGACACAACGCCTTGATCGCTAACGCTGGTTTCTGCAGAGCCTTGATCTGGGTAAAACTTGGCACCTGCAATGGGCTTAAATTGCTGTGGAGGTAGCTGTGAGTCAAGCAAGCCTGTGGCAGTCGTGGTGATGGTACGGGTAATCGAATCGCCCACATGTATGTTTTGTAAGTCAGTGCTCCAGCTTTCGGTTAGATGAAGTGATTGTGCTGGCAGCCAAATAGTAGTGTTGGTGGTTGGTGGTGATTTTACTGTCACAGTATGCTGTTCAGTCATTTTTCTCAGTCGTTTACCCGTTTGAGCCAAGTCGAAAATCGATTGCCGAGTAACAGCTTCATTAGCAGAAAAAATGAGTTCAGGGATAGTTAACTCACCGGCTTGCTGAGGAAAAATGGCATAGCGTAATTCGTGAACCTGATAGAGTTGGTTGTTAATTCGTCGTTGAAATGAATTTTGGCTGAGTTTTTTAATTGCTGCGTTATCAAAATCCGGTTCGCTAATATTCATATTATCGAGCTGAATTGATTGAAAAATACGGACGGTCAGAATAACTTGCTGCTGGATATATACCGATTCTTTATCGACTTCTGATTCTAGGTACACGGGCTGCTGTACACCTTCTGCTACCGGCACCCTGGGCTGCACATTAATAGTAATAGCCTGGGTTTTTTCACCATCTACTTCAATAGCCGGGATGGTGAGTTGCCCTTGACGTTTGGGCGCTAAGTTAATAACCCAGTCTGTCCATGATTCTGATTGTCCGTTGCGAATAATATGGCGGCTGCGTTGGCTGCTGCCCAAGACATCAAAGTTGGTTTGTAAGGCGCTTAAATCAGGGCTGTCAAATGATCCCGCTTTATTGACGCGGATCGTTAGGGTAAGTGTGTCGTCAATAGCAATAACACTGCGATCGATGCTGGCAATTGGGTCGGCATTAACGGTCAGGCTCAACCCGCTTAGCAGTATCCAGATAAGAGTGGCGAAAAGAGAGTGTTGATTTACCACTGAGATTGCTCCTGTTGTAATTCTCCCTGCTGCTGGCGCAGGCGAGATTCATAATGAAATTTGCGCCGCAATAAACCCGATGGATCATCGGGAATTTGCCGTAGCCATTGTTCCATCGTCTGCTGTTTGGCTCGCTCTTCCGGGCTAAGCTCAGCGGCTTGAGCTGGCTGCTGCGCTGATGGATCTTGATCTGAGTCAGATTGCTGATCTTGCTGTTGGGCTTTTTGCTGGTTAGTTTGCTCTGGCTTTTCCTTTGATTCAGGATTATCGCCATCAGTTGGTTGTGCTTGATCCTGCTCTGGCTGATTTTTTTCGGCTTTACTTTGCTGGGACCCATCCTGTTGGGATTGATCTGATGGTTGTTGTTCCGCTTGGTCCCTGTCCTGTTGCTCAGACTGTTGGCTGTCAGCGTTGTTTTTATCTGCCGGATTTTGCTCTGATTGTTGCTGATTCTGATTGTCGTCTTGCTGCTGATTTTGCTCTTGTTGATCTTGTTGATCTTGTTGCTGTTGTTCTTGCTGTTTTTTAATCTGTTCGAGCAGTTCCTGGTTGGCTTTGGCGTCGTCCATATCGGGTTGTAACTTAAGCGCGTCGTCGTAGGCTTTAATTGCCTCATCGAGCTTGCCAGCTCTGGCTAGGGCGTTACCGCGATTGTAATGCGCGTCTGCGGTGTTGGCATGGGAAAAGTTCTCTGCGGCTTGCTCAAAACTACCAGATTTATAATGGGCTGCACCGCGCCACAGTGGATCCTGGAACTGTTCAGCGGCGGCTTTAGTATCGCCTTGCTGTAATTTTTGTGCTGCTTGTTGGTCGGGGCGCAGCCATAAGTCTTGCCATTCAAAGGCATAGCCAGGCTGAGGTTGTAAGATAAATACCAGTGGCAAAGCCAATAACCAGCCGCGTCGAAAACCTAGTAAGGCTAGCGGTAACAGCAGTAGGGCTAACAACGGGCCACGATCCTGCCATTGATCAAATTGACGTTCCGTTAATAGAGTGTTGCCTTCTAGTTCTGCTAGCGGTGGGGGTAATAAAAACTTGATGTCGTTGTCATTGATGCTGGCGTCGGTGTAGCGTCCGTCACTGCGTTTTGCGAGCTGCTCTAATAAGGGGCGGTTCAGTTGCGGGATAATAATATTGCCGCTGCGGTCTTTCAAAAAACCATCGGATGTAGGTATGGGGGCACCATCGCTACTGCCTATGCCCATAATCGATAGCTGTAGGCCGCTACCGTTTAGCTCATCACTGATAGCATTAATATCTCGATCAGTAATACCATCGGTGATTAATAGTATGCGACCGCTGTTGATGCCCGTATTGGTGAAGAGTTGCTTGGCTAGTTTTATCGCTGCAGCGGGGTTGCTTCCGTAGACCGGCATCATGTCGGGGGATAACGCGGGTGTTAAGTTGGCAATGGTTGCAGTGTCGTCGGTTAGCGGTGAGGCAATATGGGCGTCGCCGGAATAGGCAATAAGCCCCGTTAAGCCTTCGTTACGATAAGTCAGGATATCTAACACCTTGTGTCTAGCGCGAATAAGGCGTGAGGGTTTGGTGTCTTCAGCAAACATGGAGAGCGATAAATCAAAGGCAATTACTAAGGCATCCTGGCGCTGGTGGACGGGTTGGGGGAGTTTCTCCCAGCTTGGCCCGGCGATAGCGATGGCGGCAATGATCCAGGCGAATAATAAGCTTAACCAGGGCCAGCGTGAAATTTTAGTTTGGCCGCCATCGATGAGGTGCCCTAGTAGTTGTTCATTAATAGCACCGCGCCAATGCAGGGAGCTGCTCTTTTTCTGCCAAAAATAAACCACCAGTAAAGCAGCAGGAATAATAGCTAGCAGCCACAGTGGCCGTAAAAAATGAAACTGTTGAATAAAATCAGAGTGAATCACAGCTGTTTCTCATCGACTAAAGCGTTATTAGTAAAACGGTGAAACCACATTGACCAGGGCAATAGCGTCAGCGCCAGTAAGACGCTAGCAATAAACCCTGCGGCGAGGGGCCAATAGAATAATGCTTGTTGGGGGCGAAAGGTGTGTTGTTTGTCTTCGACCGGCTCTAGTTGATCCAGTAATTGATAAATTTGCATGAGTTCTTCGGGGTTACGCGCTCGAAAATATTTACCGCCGGTAATATTGGCAATTTCTTTTAGGGTGGTTTCATCAAGGTCGGCGGAGGGGTTGACTCGGCGCGAGCCAAATAAACCAGGTACGGCCATTTCGTCCGCACCAACGCCGACGGTGTAAATAATAATATTATTGTCTGCGGCTAATTTAGCAGCGGGTATAGGTTTGACTTCGCCACCGTTATTTTGGCCATCGGTTAGTAAGATCATCACATGACGGTTACCGGGCCGTTCGCGTAAGCGTTTCACCGACAGGCCGATAGCATCGCCAATAGCCGTGCGCTCTTCGCCGGCAAAGCCTATTTGTGCTTCGCGCATAAAACGCTGTACGGTGGCAAGGTCGAAGGTCAGCGGCGCTTGTACATAGGCTTGGGTGCCAAATAATACCAGGCCCAGGCGGTCGCCTTTGCGTTGCGGAATAAATTGATTAAGCACAGCCTTGACGGCGATGATGCGCTGAGCACGTTCGCCGCCGACCTGCATATCTTCTATTTCCATACTGCCGGAAAGGTCAACCGCTAATAACAGGTCGCGGCCGCTGGTCGGCAGGCTAATAGGATCACCAATCCAGTTGGGGCCAGAGGCTGCGACGATTAAACAGCACCAAATTAACAGTACAGCAGCGATGCGTGATTTACGTCGTGCCAGCGTATTGTTGGTTTGCTGCTGTAACGCACTGAGCTCATTATAGAAGGGCACCCGTACAGCCGCTTGTTGCTGCCGCGCTCTGGGTATTAAAAAATAGGCCAGTATGGGCAGTGGCAGCAAATAAAATACCCAGGGGGAGTCAAAGCCTAGCATGGTATGTTACTCACTGATTTAAACGTATGTTGTTTAATCCATCGTCTCGCCAGTGCTTCAAGCTCACGGGGTTGGGGTGAAGCATTCTCATCAGAGCTGGGTTTAATTGGGGCGTAGGGACCATTCAATAAGATTTTTCCTGGGCCTTGACTAAAATCATTACAGTGGCCGCTTTGATCCAAAAATTGTAGCCATTGCAGGCCGGTTAAACCAGCGATATCAGCGGGGGCGTTGGCGGCTAAGGCTGTTTGTTTGAGTAGCTGGTTAAGTTGTTGTAGATATAAGTTAAAGTCGGTCGTCAGTGACAGAGCGCTGAGCTGTTTTAGCGCCAAGCGGCGGTAATGATTTTTACGGTATCGGCGGATTAAAAAATAACTCATAACAATGATGGTGATGATAAGGAGTGCGGCGACTAGCCACCAACCTATGGCCGGCGGCCAGGCACTGACCGCTGCGGGTAAGTGGATATCGCGCAATTGTGCGAGTGGATCTTGGTTAGGCATGACGTTGGGATCTCGGCCTTTTGTTCTGGGCACCATAATAGTGTAGTAGTCGTTGCAAGGGAGGCTGCTCGGTGCCAATGTCGATCAGCGGAATCCCCAGTTTGGCGAGCTGTTGTTGTAAGGCGTTATGGCGTTGTTCAAAATGTTGAGCATAGCGTTGTCTGGCTTGCCTGCCGCCGGTGTGAATCAGTTGTTGCCGCTGGCCGTCGGTGACAGTGTAAGTGCCTGGAGGTGGTAGTTGTTTTTCCATCGGGTCATAAACAAACAGCCCGGTGATTTCGCAGTGACGTGATAGCTGGTACAAGTGCTTGCTACAGTCACCTTCATTCAAACCGGCAAAATCGCTGATGATATAAATAGCGCTACCTGGCTTAGCGATACGGCGTAGTTCGATTAAGGACTGCTCCAATCGCAGCGCTGATGAAATCGCCACGCCGCTGTCGCGGTTGAGTTGCTGGTTAAATTCCAGCATGGCGTGAATGAACTTTAGTACCGAATGACGGCTGCGTCGTGGCCGAATTTCCTGCTGGGTTTTGTTACCTATGACTAGACCACCGACTTGATCATTATTTTGTAAGCCAGACCAAGCAATAAGGGCACCGAGGTAACAGGCGGTGACCGATTTAAAGCAGGTTTGGCTGCCAAAAAACATCGTTTGCCGTTGATCGGTGACGACCAGCATTGGCCGATCGCGCTCCTCCTGGAATACTTTGGTATAAGTTTGACCGCTGCGGGCACTGACGCGCCAATCGATAGTACGAATATCATCGCCGGGTTGATAGGCCCGTACTTCGGCAAAATCGAGACCGCGACCGCGGAAGCTGGTTTTATTCGGACCGGTTAACAGACTTAAGGCCTTACGCCGTTGCTGCAGTTTTAAATCTTTGGCGTTGAAACGAGCGCTGATCAAATCATTCAGCTCGCTGTAAGCGCCGCTGAGCAATCGATCAAATCGGTTAGCCGTTTTATTGATGCTGGACATTGCTCAATTATTCCTCAGGCAACAGGGACCAAACGGAGCAATTCAGCAATCACGTGATCAGTATCGATACCATCTGCCTCTGCCTCAAAACTGAGGATCAAACGATGGCGCAACACATCGGCAGCAACTGCCTGTACATCATCGGGGCTGACAAAATCTTTACCTTGCAACCAGGCGTGGGCGCGTGAGCAACTATCTAATGCTATCGTTGCCCGAGGGCTTACGCCAAAATCGATCCAGGATGCGAGTTCTTTGCTGTAATTTTGTGGGTGTCGCGTTGCCATGGTCAATTGCACCATATACTCCTCGACGGCTGGCGCGGTATGCAGCATAAGCACCTGTTGTCGCGCGGCAAAAATACTCGATTGGGGTAGCGGTGGTGGTGGCGCTATGTGCTCTGTTTGGGTAATGGATTCATTACGCACTAATTGCAGGATTTTGCGTTCGGCGTCAACATCAGGGTAGTCCACTCGGACATGCATTAAAAAACGGTCGAGCTGCGCTTCAGGCAAGGGGTAAGTGCCTTCTTGCTCGATGGGGTTTTGAGTTGCCATAACCATAAATAACTGTGGTAAAGGGTAAGTGGCTTTACCGACGCTGATTTGTCGCTCGGCCATGGCTTCAAGCAGGGCTGATTGTACTTTTGCGGGAGCGCGGTTGATTTCATCGGCTAATACTAAATTATGGAATATAGGGCCTTGCTGAAACTCAAAGCTACCGTTTTCTGGGCGATAGACTTCAGTGCCAGTGACATCACCGGGTAATAAATCGGGCGTAAATTGCACGCGGTGGAAGTCGGCTTCGATGCCTTCGGCGAGGATCTTTATGGCCTTGGTTTTGGCTAGGCCGGGAGCGCCTTCAACTAGGAGGTGACCATCCGCGAGTAGCGCTATGAGTAAGCGCTGAACTAATTGCTGTTGACCGATAATTTGGCTTTCAAGCCAGGTTTTAAGTGTGCTGAAGGTATGCTGTTCATTCATAGCGTTGTTGTCTTGTTCCCGAAGTAAGGTTCGTTAAGAGTTTGACTAGCTAAATTTGACGGTATTGGACCATTGTCTGACGACAAGTTCCAGTGTCGTGTTAGATTGGACAAACTCTTATCAAATTAGATAGCTTAGGCTTAGGCTAGTATTTAGGCTATTTGGCTACTATTGTAAGTGATGACGTGACAGCTAAAAATATCCAGTAATAATGTTCGGGGTCGATATGGCGAAGCAGCAAGAAGTTGACAGGAAATTAGCCCAATTAGAAGAAGTCATTATTCAGCAGGTCAATGCTAAGGAGCAAGAGAGCATTCTCCGGTTTGCACGGCAGTTATATTCAAACCACGTAGCTGAAGATTTCAGAGGTCGAGAAATCTCTGATATTTATGGTTCTACTATGGGTAGCTGGGCCTTTATCCAGCAACATGATTTACAGGCACCGAAGGTGCGTGTATTTAACCCTGAGTATCAAAAGCATGGCTGGCAATCTGGGCACACAATGGTCGCAGTGTTAGCCCGCGATATGCCCTTTATTACTGATTCTGTGCGTGGGGAGTTAAATCGGAGAAACCTTTCAGTATATACCGTACACAGTGTTATTTTGCCGATTGTACGCAACAAATCTAACCAGCTACAGACATTGCTTCCGGCCAGAACGGTCATAAAACCACCAAAAAACTGCCGCTTTGCTGATGAAGCTTTGCTATATCTCTCCATTGGTCGCTGTACCGATACTCAAGAGCTGCAAGACATAGCCTCGGCCATCACTGAGATATTGAATGAGGTCGCAGTGGTTGTGGACGATTTCCCCAAGATGGTGGCCAAAGCCAAGCAGGGGATAGCTGAAGTAGGTGCTTTACCACAGGATAAAGAGGGTAACCGAGAAGAGGTGCAGGCCTTTCTTGAATGGGCTATTAGTGGCCATTTTACCTTTTTAGGCTATGAGCAATTAGCTATTGATTACAGCAGTGGTAGTCCTGTGGTTTCGCGGGTGGGGGAATCTACCCTGGGCTTATTAAAATGTCGTGATTCTCGTGGTATCGAAGACTTGCAGCAAACCTTGGAGCAGGGCGCGGAGCCGGGTACATTGTTGGCGCAACCATTGATGTTCGCTAAATCGGCACTGCGCTGTCGGGTACATCGTCAAGTTTACCCCGATTATATTATGTTGCGACAGTTTAACAGTGAGGGTGTTTTAGTCGGTAAACACCGGTTTTTAGGCTTGTACACATCGGCTGTTTATACTCTGTCAACGAAAACAATTCCTTTAATAAGGAAGAGGGTTGAGCACGTACTGGATCGCTCGGGGTATGATTTAAAAACTCATGTCGCTAAGGAATTAACCAGAGTGTTAGATATTTTCCCCCGTGATGAGTTATTTCAAAGTAGCGATGATGAGCTATTCGCTACCGCGATGGAAGTCAATAAAATACAGGAGCGTCGACAGGTTAGGTTATTTGTCCGGCAGGACTTTCACGGTAAATTTGTTAATTGTTTAGTGTATATGCCCAGGGATGTCTACAAAACCGAGCTGCGGATAAAAGTAGAGCAGTTACTCTGTGATGCCTTTGGTACCACTGACTCGGAATTTACCACCTATTTTTCCGAGTCAATACTGGCGCGTACCTACTATGTATTAAAAGTCAACGCCGGAAAAATCATTGATGTTGATGTTAATGCTCTTGAAGAGGAAATCGTAGAAGTGACCATGTCCTGGAAAGAGCATTTGAATAAATATTTAGTCGATGAGTTCGGTGAAGAGCAAGGCGGCAAGTTGATGGCCAACTATGGCGACGCTTTTAACCCCGGTTATATGGATGATTTTACGCCTCGTGCGGCAGTTGATGATATCAAAAAAATTGCCCAGCTCGATGCAATTGGTGATATTGGCATGAGCTTTTATCGACAGTTGGGCGAGGGCAGTAGCTCCATCCGTTTTAGATTGTTTCATCTGGATTCGCCATTGTCACTGTCTGACATTATGCCCATTCTGCAAAGTTTAGGTTTGCGGGTGGAGAGCGAGCACTCTTACGATATCAATCGTAAAGATGGACGAGAGATGTGGGTGCATGATTTTAGTTTAACTCATAGTTTAAAAGCTGAGATTGATTTTTCTAAAGAGGGGGATAATTTACAGCAGGCATTTTTGGCAATATGGAAAGGTGATGCCGAGACGGATTCGTTTAATCGACTGATTTTAGGTGCCCATCTAGGCTGGCGACAAGTGGCTATGTTGCGAGCTTATGCCAAGTATATGCGGCAGATTAAATTCAACTTTAGTGGCGAATATATCGCCGAATGTCTGGCCAACCATTCGGTGATAGCAGGGCGTATAGCCTCGATGTTTGATTGTCGCTTTAATGTAAGCTTGGCGTTAGATTCTAAGGCTAGAGATAAACAAGAAGAGCAAATTAACAACGGTATTATTGAGGCCTTGGAAACGGTTGAAAATCTGAGTGAAGATAGAATTATTCGGTATTACGTTGCTCTGATCAAAGCAACTCTGCGAACAAATTATTTTCAATCAAACCAAGATGGTCAATTTAAAAACTACTTTTCGTTTAAGTTGTCGCCAGCGAAAATTCCAGACATGCCTTTGCCAGTGCCCATGTTTGAAATTTTTGTTTATTCCCCTCGTTTAGAAGGTGTGCATTTGCGTGGCGGTAAAGTAGCCCGGGGTGGTTTACGTTGGTCTGATCGCTTAGAAGATTTTCGTACTGAGGTGCTGGGCTTAGTAAAAGCGCAACAAGTTAAAAACTCAGTGATAGTACCCATGGGTGCCAAAGGCGGCTTTGTTGCCAAGTGTCTACCGGCAATGACGGATCGAGAGGCGATTCAGAAAGAGGGGATAACTTGCTATAAAACCTTTATTCAAGGCCTGTTGGATATTACCGATAACTTAGAGGACGGTGTAGTAGTGCCGCCGCTTAACGTTATTCGTAAAGACGACGATGACACTTACTTGGTCGTTGCTGCGGATAAAGGTACGGCGACTTTTTCCGATATTGCCAATGAGCTATCGCTCAATGCTGGTTTTTGGTTGGGTGATGCTTTCGCCTCTGGGGGCAGTGCTGGTTATGATCATAAAAAAATGGCGATTACCGCGAGAGGTGCATGGGTATCAGTGCAGCGCCATTTTAGAGAACTGGGTATCAATATCCAGGAAACTGACTTTACTGTCGTTGGTATTGGCGACATGGCAGGGGATGTGTTCGGGAATGGTATGCTGCTTTCTGAGCATATTCAGCTTACTTGTGCCTTTAACCATCAGCATATCTTTATTGACCCCAACCCTGATTCCGCAAGTAGTTTTGTTGAACGTAAACGTTTATTTAATCTGCCACGTTCAAGCTGGGAAGATTACAATACAAAATTGATCTCAGCTGGTGGTGGTATATTCAAACGCTCAGCCAAGTCGATCAATATATCGGCGGCGATGAAAAAACGATTTGATATCAAAGCAGATAAGTTAACGCCTAATGAATTAATCAATGCCGTATTAAAAGCACCGGTGGATTTGTTATGGAATGGCGGTATCGGTACCTATGTTAAATCGAGTAATGAAACCCATGCTGACGTCGGTGATAAGGCTAACGATGTATTGCGGGTTAATGGCAATGAATTGCGCTGTCGAGTTATTGGTGAAGGTGGAAATTTAGGGATGACACAGCTTGCTCGAGTTGAGTACGCTCTTAATGGTGGTCGCTGCAATACCGATTTTATTGATAATTCTGCTGGAGTAGATTGCTCGGATCACGAAGTTAATATAAAGATCTTATTGAATGGTGTTGTAGCTGCTGGCGATATGACAGAGAAACAACGCAATACTTTATTAGTGGCAATGACCGATAGCATATCTTCGTTAGTACTAGAGAATAATTATCGGCAAACTCAAGCTATCAGTATGGCTGAATCCGAGGCGATTCGTCGGGCAGGAGAGTATAGGCATTTGATGCATACGATGGAAATTCGTGGAAGATTAAATCGTCAGCTTGAATTTTTACCGGATGAAGATGTTTTGTTGGAGCGCCGCGCCGCTAACAAAAGTCTAACTCGTGCCGAACTATCAGTGTTGATGTCCTATGTTAAATCACAGTTGAAAGAAGAGTTGGTTAATACCACAATCCCGGAAGACGAGTATCTGGCTAAAGCGGTTGAAACAGCATTCCCTCAGCGTATTCGCGATGATTATCGCGAACAGTTACGCAGTCATCGTTTACGCAGGGAAATTATTTCGACGCAGTTAGCCAATGATATGGTTAATCACATGGGGATTACCTTCGTTGATCGTATTGCACAATCAACGGGTGTTACCAGTGGCGATGTAGTGAGAGCTTATGTGGCTGCTAGTGATATTTTTGATATGTCGTATTATTGGCGGCAAATAGAGTCACTGGATTATGCGGTAAGTGCCGATATTCAAATGCAAATGATGTCTGAATTGATTCGATTAATACGTCGCTCCACCCGTTGGTTTTTACGTAATAGGCGTACGTTGATTGACCCAGCCGTCGAGGTAGCTAATTTTAAATTATCTGTTGCCCAATTACGCAGTGCCTTACCGGAGCTATTAACCGATGAGGTGAAGGCTGTGCTAAATAATAAGCGTCAGAGTTATATCGACCAAAGTATCCCGGAAGAGCTAGCTACTTATATCGCCAGTGCGCAGGCGCAATATTCATTGTTGGGTATTATTGAAAGCTCGAAGGCGCGATCAATTCCAATGGATAAAATGGCCGAGCTGTATTTCAGATTATCAGAAAGATTGGAGCTTAATTGGTTTGCCAAGCAAATTACAGAGTTAAAAATTGATAATCACTGGCAGGCTTTGGCGCGAGAAGCCTATCGCGATGATCTTGAGTGGCAGTTACGTACTCTAACCGAGGGGGCGATGCGTTATGTCTGTGATGCTGGTGATATCGATGCTTGTATTAACCGCTGGATGGAGAAACAGCATCTAATGGTAGAGCGCTGGCGTAATATGTTAACTGAGCTGCATGCCACTGCTGTGCCGGAGTTTGCGATGTATTCAGTGGCTATACGTGAGTTACTTGATTTAGCGCAGAGCAGTAAGTATGGTGACGTCGAATAATTATTGTCGATGGCTGGGTGAAATTTAAGCAACATGCAAATAGTGGTTGAACTTGTGGTCAGTGCTGATGAGTATCTCAAGCAGTACAGTTATCCCGCAGCCATTGTGACTACCCATAGTCGCGATGGTCGCCGGGTACGCTTCCCGGCCAATATTTTACGTCCTTATGTGACTCATAGCGGTATTCACGGGGTATTTCGTATCAGTTTTGACAGCAATGGTAAATTTAGGGCGATTGAAAAGCTTTGACAGAATAAAACTAATACGGTTTGCAGGCTTATTGGAGACTGCGCTAATCCTGGACTTAAAATCCTTAAGTTGAGCCTTAACCACTCATGGGATTATTTTGGCTAGTATGGATTCAAGTGAACTCTTTCTTATCGGTTTTGATAGGTGGTAATCCATTCTCGAGGACAAACATCTTTCGACATGTTCCGCCATCGCATGGGCGGTTAGCGCACAGATAGGTACTTTTTTTCGATTATTGTTGGTCTCCCATTCTCTAATAATTTCTGTGGCTTGATATCCGTCCATAATCGGCATTTCACAGTCCATTAAGATTAAATCAAAGTTATTCTCACCATCACAAAAAATCTCGGTGCCTAGATGACCATTGCTGGCGGTTGTGACATTAATATTCATACTTTTTAATAAGCCCAAGACAACCAATACATTGATAGCGTTATCTTCAATCAGTAGAACGTTGATGCCTGAATAATCAGTTTTTGTAGCTACTAAATCAGTAGTTTGAGTGAGGGGTTCGGCTTTAGTTAACTCAATAGTTAAATAAAATGTGGAGCCTACCCCTGGTTCGCTATCAGCCCATATATCACCATTAAACTGAGTTGTCAGTTGTTTGCATATATACAGTCCAAGACCACTGCCACCAAATTGGCGAGTGGTTGAGTAATCACCCTGTTCATATTGGTTGAATATTCTTGTAAGTTGCTCTTTTTTAATTCCCACCCCTGTATCTGCTACCTTAAACAGCAGGCTGACCCTATTATTCTGTTGTGAAGCGGCTTTTACTGATAGTCGGATTTGGCCTTGAGCTGTAAATTTAAACGCATTGTGGAGGATATTATTAAGAATTTGTTGAAGGCGAGTAGGGTCACCTTTGACCCATGTTGGTATGTTTTTATCAATAGATGTAATCATCTCAACCTTATCCCCGCCTTGTAAGTGATAAGTCATTGCTAATGATGCTATTAATTCTTTAAGATTAAAGGTGATTTTTTCCAGAGATATTTTGCCTTCACTTATTTTGGAAACTTCTAAAATGTCGTTGATAACAGTGAGCAGCGTTGATGTTGAGAGGTTGAGCGTTTTTAGATACTGAGTTTGCTGTGGGTTAAGTTCAGTCGTTGCCAATAAATCAACAATACCAACAATGCCATTTAGTGGTGTGCGTAATTCATGGCTCATATTGGCAAAAAAACGACTTTTCCACTGGACTGTTTTTTCTGCCTGTTTTAATGCGCGCTCTTTTTCGTTAACTAATTCCTTTGATAGTTCTTTTTCGATCAAAACTTTTGCCAGGCCCGCTGCTTCTTCAATTAAGTATATGTGCTGTTCATCGGGAGATTGTGGCTTATTGTAATAAAGCGCAAAGGTACCAAGAATCGTATCATTTTGTTTGATCGGCTGTGACCAGCAAGCCTGCAAATTGGCTTTAAGTGCCAAATGTTTAAAATCCACCCAGAAGGGGTGCGTGCTAATATTCTCAACCACGACTCTGTTGCCAGTAAATGCAGCAGTACCACAAGACCCCATGTTATTACCTATGGCGACTCCATCAATGGCTTCACGGTAAAACTTTGGGAGGCTGGGAGCCGCGCCCTCGATCAAATGTAACTTGTCAGGGCTCATCAGCAAAACAGAGCCATACATCCCCTCAGTTTTATTTTCTATGATCGATATGAGCTCGTGAAGGGACTGCTTTAGTGGCATGTCACTGGTTAACAAATGCAGCAAAGTTTTATGATAACTGCTTGAAAACATCTCGATGGCCTGTAAGTTTCGCGCCATAAATCAGTCGCGCATGGGTACATTGTATATAGTGTGGTGGTGTAAGGTGGTTATAGATCAATTTTTTAAGCTTATATTGTATGGGGTAAATAATAGCGTGTTAATTTCTAAATAACATTGATTTAGGCTTTAGATCGAGCTTTGTTGGTTAAACATGACCGATTATGGTCTGGTTCATTAGTCGTTGATCGGTGTATGTTTATAGCCAGTCGTGGATAAGGTTAATGATTGGCTGATTTCATTTGGTTAGTCTTAGGTCAGTACCGTTATTGAAACCATTCCAAGTGCCAAGAGATTAGTTTATCCTCCCGTCCTCACTGATTCCTACGATCCGAGAGCTTGTATGTACTCATTATTACGCAGTTTGTTGTTTACTCTACCTGCTGAAACCTCACACCATTTATCGTTGGCTTCTATCAAGCTGCTTGGGCGTCTAAAGCTGAGTGCTTTATTTGCGGCCAAGCCAGTGGCAAAGCCGGTTACGGTGATGGGGCTGGAGTTCCCCCATGCGGTTGGTTTAGCCGCAGGTCTAGATAAAAATGCCGATTACATTGATGGTTTAGCGGCGCTGGGTTTTGGCTTTATCGAGGTGGGAACGGTTACTCCATTGGCTCAGCCGGGTAACCCTCAGCCACGTTTGTTTCGTTTGCCGGCGGCCCAAGCGATTATTAATCGTATGGGCTTTAATAATGAAGGCGTGGATTATCTGGTTAAGCAGGTGATAGCCAGTAAATATCAAGGCATTCTCGGTATTAATATCGGTAAAAATAAAGATACCCCGGCGGAGCGGGCGGTAGATGATTATTTAATTTGTATGCGCAAGGTCTATGTACATGCCTCTTATATTACGATTAATCTGTCGTCGCCCAATACTCCGGGGCTGCGTGACTTACAGTTTGGCGAGCCCTTGGAGGCTTTACTTGAGCAATTGAAGGCAGAGCAGGCTAAGTTGACAGCCAAGCATGACCGTTATGTGCCGATCGCGGTAAAAATTGCCCCAGATATGGCGCTTGATGATATTGAACAGGTGGCTGCAGCGTTGATCAAGTATGAAATCGACGGTGTCATTGCGACCAATACCACTATCGCCAGAGACAAAGTTGAACATTTGCCTCACGGTCATGAGCTGGGCGGTTTGAGTGGCGGGCCTTTAACTGAGCAATCCACCTATGTAATCCGCGCTTTTGCTAAGGCTTTAGGGGGTAAATTACCTATTATTGGCGTTGGTGGTATTCTGGATGGCCTCGATGCAGCGGAAAAAATTCAAGCTGGAGCCTCATTGGTGCAGCTTTATAGCGGTTTTATTTATCGAGGCCCAGAGTTAATTGAAAGCTCGGCCCAGGCCATAGCCGAGCTGTAAAGCTTGGGGCGGTGGCTTTATTTATCATAGTTATGGTCATTATTGTCCCTATTTTGTATTTAAGGTGTGTCGAAATTGCTCATTTAACATTTTTTTCTGTTAAAATTGCAGCGGTCGGCCATTTGGTCTATTTGAGGTAATGATTTAGTGGTAGATATGGCTATTGCGCCTATTGGCGCTGCATCGCAACAATTAGTACGTGATCATATAAACGGTATTCGTATACCTGAAAGAGTGTCTGGAGCCGATCAGGAACAGACAAAAAACCGCATTAAGGCTTTGTTGAAGCGCGAGAATGCTGTTCTGGTTGCGCATTATTATACAGATCCAATGATACAGGCACTGGCTGAAGAAACCGGTGGCTGTGTATCTGATTCTTTGGAAATGGCTCGTTTCGGCCGTGATAATCCTGCTTCTACGCTAATCGTGGCCGGGGTTAAGTTTATGGGCGAAACGGCTAAAATCCTGTCGCCAGAAAAGCGCATACTAATGCCCACCCTTGAAGCAACTTGCTCGCTGGATATCGGTTGCCCGGCGGATGAGTTTTCGGCTTTTTGTGATCAGCACCCTGATCGTACAGTCGTAGTTTACGCTAATACTTCCGCTGCGGTTAAAGCCCGAGCTGACTGGGTGGTAACCTCCAGTATCGCGTTACAGGTAGTCGAGCATCTTGATAGCTTGGGTGAGAAGATTTTATGGGCACCAGATAAGCATTTAGGTGGTTATGTACAGCGTGAAACCGGTGCCGATATACTGATGTGGGATGGCGCCTGTATTGTCCATGAGGAGTTTAAGGCTCAAGGCTTGGTGGATTTGAAAAAGGTTTATCCCGACGCGGCTATTTTAGTTCATCCTGAATCTCCAGAGTCGGTAGTGTCACTAGCAGATTTTGTTGGCTCCACTTCGCAAATTATTAACGCCGCTAAAACGCTTCCCAATGAGCAGTTTATCGTAGCGACGGATCAAGGGATTTTCTATAAGTTGCAACAACAAGTACCGGGTAAACAATTCATTATTGCCCCTACTGGCGGTAGTGGTGCCTCCTGTCGTAGTTGCGCTAATTGTCCGTGGATGGCGATGAATGCGCTGGAAAATCTAGCCGAGACGCTGGAGTATGGCCATAATGAGGTATTGGTTGATCGAGAGTTGGGTGAGCAGGCGATGAAACCATTGAATCGGATGCTAGGGTTTTCAGCACAGCAGTAACAGTTAGCTTATTGGATTGCTAGAAATAATAAAAAGGGTTGCTTAAAGCAGCCCTTTTTTAATGGTGTCGGTTTAAAATGCTGCTGACGTATGATTATGATTGCCAATTACAGGGTGGGCCTTACTCCTCCAGAGCTACCTCGTACGCTGGAGCTCATTAGGCTGGCCATTAAAATTGGAGGGTCAAGATCCACCCTTACCCTTATAGTTTAAGTAGATGTCATTTAAATCAGATGAAACTTAAAGCCGCTTCATAGCCTGTTCCATTTTTTTAATCTGCATGATGCGCTCTTGAATACGGGCGGTGGTCAGGTGGTCATTTTTCACCAGTGGCAGAGCATAGCTTAGCTGTTGGGCGGCTTTGCCCAGTATGCCATTGAGCACAAAGTATTCAGCCCGAGCTTGGTGTACGCCGACGATATTACCAGCCAAGCCATGAGTTTCAGCCAATAAATACCAGACAGATGGGTCATTGGGTTTTCTTTGCACATGCTCTTTAAGCAATGCTTCGGCCTGGTGCGGCTGGTTAGCGCGTAGGTAGGCTTTGGCCAGGGCCATAGTGATAGGGTGATTGCCAGGCGTTAGTGCTAGTGCGTTATTTAATTGGGTTATTGCCTCTGCAGTTTTACCAGCTGCTAGTTCTAGCTCCGTTTCAGCAAGGATATAAATAATTTCATTGGGGGCGGCGGCGCGTAAAGGGGTGAGTCTTTGTCGTGCCTCATCAATATTACCATTAGCAGTTAATGCCAGAATCAAGCCGTATTGGTCAGCGTCTGGTGTGCGGCTTCCACTATTATTGATTTTAGTGCGAAAACGCTTTACGGCATCCAGGCTATTGTCGATAAAGCTGAGTTCTACACGGGCTCGCATCAATTGAAAGTGCAGATTATCGGTATACATTTTACGCGGATATTGTCGAGCTCGGTTTTTAGCGTCACTGATACGGCTCTCGGTGACGGGGTGCGTGAGTAAGAACTCTGGCGCGCGACTACCCGAATAGCGTGAAGACTGCTGCATAATCTCAAACATGGCAGCAGCGGCGGAGGGGTCCATACCGGCTTTCGCCATGGTTTGCATACCGGCACGGTCGGCCTCTTGCTCGTGTAAACGACTATAGCGTAACTGGCTCTGTAGGCTGGCGGCCTGCGTGGCAGTGATGGCCGCCATGCCAACATCGCCGCCTTGAGTGGCGGCCAGAATGATCCCAGCTAATAAGCCGGCTAAATTAGGTATGGCGTTGCGCTGTTGGGCCTCGACACTTCGGGCAAAATGGCGCTGACTTAAATGCGCAAGCTCGTGCGAGAGAACCGAGGCCAGCTCCGCTTCGGTTTCGGCTTGCAATAGTAAGCCGTTATGAATACCTAAAACCCCGCCGGGCACGGCAAAAGCGTTGATGGTGTGATTATTGACCACAATAATATCGAGGCGACGGTCTTTCAGTTCACTATAGGCCGCTAATTTAAAGGTGAGCTCTTCAATGTAATCTTGTAGTAAAGGGTCAGATATAATGTTGACTTGGCTGCGAAACACTTTTAACCAGGCTCTACCTAATTGATACTCCTGCTGGAGCGAAAAGGTATTGGATGCGGCATCACCAAGCTCAGGGAGCTGGATCTCGCCCTGGTCCTGAGCGCGGCATACGGAGCTGGTTAGGATTATTGCCGCGAATAAACTGCTGACTACTAAATGACGTATATTCACGGATTCGAATGGTGCCTTGTTGATGACAGTGTTGCTGTTAATTAATTTAAGTAACTTTACCTGTTAATGGCGATTTAGGCTAATAGGTATGACTTTGAGTCTTTTGTCGCCTATAAATTCCCTTGTGCTAATGTTTCAATGTTACTGTGGCCAATTAGCATTGGCGAGGGGAATTCCTTGGGTCTATTCAGCCTTATCGCTATACTAGCGCTAACACCCAGCTGGGTGATCAATCTTTTCGGTTAATATTCTCAAATGACCTTATCTCTTATCGAATTGGATACCTGCGGCCTGCAATGTCCATTACCATTACTAAAAGCAAAGCAGGCTTTGAATAGCATGCAGGGTGGGCAGCAATTGCGGGTTATTTCTACAGATCAGGGCTCCTGGCGAGATTTTCAAGTATTCGCCGCACAAAGTGGTCATTTACTTGTAGAGCGCTTGCAGCAAGATGGGAAATATATTTATCTGCTGCAGAAAAAACAATGCTGAGTGCTTAATGTCATAGGCTTACCTTTATTTTGTTAAAATTATTTGTCTAAAACCATAGCGTAGTTGCAAGGTGATGAGGGTTGTATGTTCAATGTTTTAAAACGGTGGATAGACCAGGTCTTTGCTGAAGAAGAGTCCATTATCCTGTTGCTGATGATTGCCGGTGGCTTGGTCTTGTTGATGACTATGGGGAATATCATAGCGCCAGTGATAAGCAGTGTTATTTTAGCTTTTATGATGCAGGGGTTAATCAAACAGCTGGTAGCGCGCCGAGTGCCACAATGGCTGGCGGTTGGTTTGGCTTTTTTGGTGTTTGTAGGGACTTTTTTACTGATCTTGTTTGTGGTTTTACCATTGGCATGGAATCAGATGGTAAGGCTTTTTGGTGAGTTGCCTGGGATGTTGTTGCAGTTGCAGCGGTTAGCGCAGGTGCTGCCAGAGAAATACCCAGCTCTGTTTACCCAGGAACAAATTCAAGAATGGATTGCATCGGCGCGCTCCGAGATGGGTATAGCGGGGCAGATGGTGTTGTCTTTTTCCATATCAAAAATTCCTAATTTAGTGGGAGTGCTGATTTATGTCGTGCTGGTGCCCCTGTTGGTGTTCTTTTTTCTTAAAGACCGACGTGTACTACTCAATTGGATAGGTTCTTTTTTACCGGCTGAGCGGCCGATGCTGAGTAAGATATGGCATGAGATGAATGATCAGGTAGGTAATTATGTTAGGGGCAAGGCAATTGAGATTCTTATTGTAGGTGCTGTTAGTTATCTCTGCTTTATCATTTTGGGCCTCAATTATGCGGCGCTGCTAGGTTTGCTAGTGGGTCTGTCGGTGGTGATACCGTATATCGGTGCAGCTGTTGTTACAGTCCCTGTAGCGATGATTGCCTATTTTCAATGGGGCTGGGGATCTGAATTTTTAACCCTGATGGTGGTCTATGGGATGATTCAAGCATTGGATGGTAATGTTTTGGTGCCACTGCTTTTTTCTGAGGCGGTTAATTTACATCCAGTGGCGATCATATTGGCGGTGCTGGTGTTCGGTGGGTTTTGGGGCTTGTGGGGTGTGTTTTTTGCGATTCCGCTGGCAACTTTAATTAAAGCTGTTATTAATGCCTGGCCCTCGGCGTCAAAAGTTGACGAGGCCGGTTTTACTGAATAAGCGTTTGCAATCCTTCGGGCTTGAACCTGCTGCGTTGCATAGTATGGTGTTGTGAGCAGTGTTAGATCAATGAATTTAGATATTAAAGAGGAAAGCAGCGGAATGGTTAAATTGAATAGGCAGTGGTTTTTTGCCTTTATTGTTGTCTTTTTAACGGCTTGTAGCGTTGGCCCTACGCTTAATTCAGATTCTCCTGATGTTATAAAGAGCGATAATGATACACGTGACTACCGCTATTTGGTTCTCCCTAACCAGTTGCGAGTATTATTAGTTTCAGATCCCAACACGGAGCGTTCGGCTGCGGCGCTTGATGTTAATGTGGGCAGCGGCCAAGACCCTCTGCAATATCAAGGCTTGGCGCATTTTCTTGAGCATATGTTGTTTTTGGGTACGGAAAAGTACCCAGAGGCGGGTGAGTATCAGGCATTTATAAGCTCCCATGGTGGTAGTCACAACGCCTATACCTCATTCGATCACACCAACTATTTTTTTGATATTTCCCCCGAGAGCTTTGCGCCGGCACTGGATCGGTTTGCGCAGTTTTTTATTGCCCCTTTATTTACTGAGCAATATGTAGATCGAGAAAAAAACGCAGTTCATTCTGAGTATATGGCGAAAATAAAAAACGAACAGCGAAAAAGTGCTGAAGTGTTTAAAAGCGTGATTAACCCCGAGCATCCCTTCGCCAAATTCAGCGTTGGCAACTTGCAAACTCTCGCTGGTGGTAACGAGGCCGGTGCCGCCGAGTTAAGAGAGCAACTGTTAGAGTTTTATCACGCTAATTATTCTGCCAGTGTGATGACGCTGGTGGTGGTTGCCAAGGAGTCTCTCAATGAACTTGAGGTGATGGTTAAAGATAAGTTTGCCGAAGTTAAAAATAACGGCAAGCAGGTAGAGGTGATTGAGCAGCCGCTTTTTGCAGCTGACACCTTACCAATGAGCGTCCAGATTAAACCGGAAAAATCGCTGCGGATGTTAACAGTGGCTTTCCCTATTGATGATGCAACTGAATATTATCGTGAAAAGCCAGTTAATTATTTGGGTAATATTATCGGTCATGAAGGTGAGGGTAGCCTGTTATCTTATTTGAAACAGCAGGGCTGGGCTGAGGGTTTAGGGGCGGGGCTTGGCCTACGGTATATGGGTGGTGCAACCTTTAATGTGTCGATCCAGCTTACCGAGAAAGGCGCGGAGCATAGCGATGATATCGTTGCTGCCCTGTTTCAAACTATTAATAGGATCAAACAAGCACCGTCGCGAGAGTGGTTGTTCGAAGAACAAAAAATTATTGCAGAGCAGCAGTTTCGTTTTCAACAAAAACAGTCGCCGATGGACTATGCCAGCAGCTTGGCGATGGATGTGCATTATTACGACAAGCAGGATATTTTACGCGGGGCTTATATGATGACCCGTTATGACTCGACCTTGGTAGATAATTACCTGAACCAGCTTACGCCAGACAATAGCGTGGTGACGTTGATTTCGCCAGAGGCTAGTGTCGATCAGGTCAGTCAATTTTATCAGGCCGCTTACCGTGTTAATCCGACCCCCGCCAAGCTTATTGATCGATGGAATACAGCAGGCTTGAATGCGGCCATTCGCTTACCAAAACCTAATGATTTTATTGCCAGAGATTTATCTTTAGTGGTCGCTGAGGCAGCCGAGGGTGAGGGTGGTGATATTGTTGCTGTCCCTGAGTTATTAATCGACAAGGCTGGCTTAAAGCTTTGGTTTAAAGGTTTGGATCAGTTTGTATCGCCGAGAGGGAGCTTGCGGGTGAGTGTTAAATCGCCTCTTGCCAGTGATACGGTGAACCATCGGGCTGAGTTGCAAATGTTGACCGCTATGTTGACTGATCAGCTGAACGAGCTGTCTTATTCTGCGACTTTGGCGGGTCTGAGTTATTCGCTGCGCGCTAACTCGCGTGGCTTTTCGATTAATATTGATGGATTTAGTGATCGTCAAGACTTGTTGTTAGATCGTATTTTGACGGCGGTTGACTCACCGGAATTTAACGCCGAGCGTTTTGAGAATATACGTCGGGAATATATTCGAAAATTAGAAAATACCCGTAAGAAGCAGCCATATTATTTGTTGATGGAAGAGTTGCCAGACCTGCTCTACCAGCAGCGCTGGAGTGGCAATGAAATGTTGGCTCAGTATCAAACGATGACACTGGATCAGCTTAAAGAGTATAAGAACCTATTGTTGCAATCGGGGAGGGTGAATGTATTGCTCAATGGGAATTATCGTCGAGAGGACGCGTTGGATTATGCCGAGCGTATTCGAGCTTCGTTGCTGCAGCAACCTACGGAACTGGCGGCGACACATATATTGAAATTACCAGAAGAGGCTTTGTCACGTCAGGTGGTCAGTGACTATGCCGATGCATCGATACTCTTATATATGCAGGCTAAGGATACCAGTAAGGTCCGCCGCGCTGCGATGGGGGTAACGGCTCAACTGCTGCGTGCAGATTTTTATACTAGTTTACGCACGGAAAAACAGCTCGGTTATATCGTCAATTCTGGAGCCTACCCTGTTTTTGATGTGCCAGCCTTGTATTTTTTAGTGCAGTCACCTGTGGCTGGTGCAAAATCGTTGCAGTGGGAAGTTGATCAATTTTTACAGCAGCGCGTTGAGTCTTTGGATGAGGTGACCGAAGAGTACTTTTTGCAGCAGCGTAATGCGGTGCTATCACGCTTATATCAAACACCACAGAACTTATGGGAGCAGTCTGAGCGCTACTGGCAAGATATTAAGCGTGGCCATGATCGGTTTGATTCTAGGCAGCAATTAATTGCTGCCATGGAAGGATTGAGTTTTGCCCAGTGGCGTGACTATTTTATTGAGGACGTGGCAAATAACCAGCGGCGGCTCTATATTTATACCGTCGGTCAATTTACGCAGCAGGAAGATGTCGCGGGTGATGACATTGACGATATGCAGCGCTTTAAGTCGCAAATGCCCACATATGTGTTTCCGTAGAGTGCTGCTAGAAACCGATCTTACCGTAATTTAATGGCTTGAATAATATTTGTAGTTTTTTTACAAGGTTATTTAAGTCGTTTTATAAGTATTAATCTGGGTTTTATGCTGTTTTTATGTAATAGCTATGCTGGGTTATGTCGATCGCACTTGAAAAGTATCCTTATAAATGTAAAAATTTTACAGTTGGCTGAGGCTGGTTGGGAGTCCGCATGCGTATGGTGAAGTAGTAGAGTCCATCGTGTGTTATTTAATTAAGGGCTTTTGGGAGTTTATCTAAGGGAGTTACTGTTCTTTTGGTCTGTGCGGCTGCGCATAGGCAGTGGCTTCGTGAGTCCAATCAGCTTTCCGTGTGCAGTAAAATTTAATTCAGGTTGTATTCGAGGTTCAATAATGGCCTGGTCTCGTTACAGCTATGTAATATAGCGATTTAATGATATTTATTAGAGGTAGATATGCAAGATAATGACCCAATGGAAACTGGTGAGTGGCTTGAGGCCTTAAACGATGTCATGGCTCAGGAGGGGGGCGATGAGCGCGCATCGTTTTTGCTAAAAGCTCTATCGGAGCAGGTTGCCCAGAAGGGTAGCGCGGTTCCAGCAGCGATTACTACCCCTTTTCGCAACAGTATCAGGCCTATAGATGAGAAGTGGATGCCGGGCGACTTGTTTATGGAGCGTCGTATACGGTCATTGGTTCGCTGGAATGCTTTAGCAATGGTGATGCGCGCGAATAACAATGATGACGCGCTTGGTGGTCATATCTCATCGTTCTCTTCAGCCGCGACATTGTATGATATCGGTTTCAACTATTTCTTTCGTGGTAGTGACAAATCCCCCGGTGATCTGATTTATTACCAGGGTCATAGCGCGCCGGGCATGTATGCTCGCTCCTTCCTAGAGGGCCGTTTTTCTGAAGAAAAGATGGATAGTTTTCGCCGCGAAGTTAACGGCGATGGCTTATCCTCTTATCCGCATCCATGGTTAATGCCAGATTACTGGCAATTTCCTACCGTATCGATGGGGTTGGGCCCTATACAGGCAATTTATCAAGCTCATGTAATGAAGTATCAGCACAGCCGTGAGTTACTCGACAATAGCGGCCGTAAAGTGTGGGCTTTTTTGGGTGATGGCGAATGTGACGAGCCAGAGTCATTGGGTGCGATTTCCCTCGCTGGGCGCGAGCGACTCGACAACCTTATTTTTGTGGTTAACTGTAATCTGCAGCGTCTGGATGGTCCCGTGCGTGGCAACGGTAAAATCATTCAAGAGTTAGAAGGGGTCTTTCGCGGCGCCGGCTGGAATGTCATTAAAGTTATCTGGGGCCGTCACTGGGATGCTCTGTTAGACAAAGATAAAACCGGCCTGTTAAAGAAGCGCATGGATGAAGTGTGTGATGGCGAGCTGCAAAACTATAAAGCCAATGGTGGCGCTTACACTCGCGAGCACTTTTTTGGTAAATACCCCGAGCTGCTAGAGCTAGTCAGTGATTTGTCCGATACAGATATTATGTATTTGAACCGTGGTGGTCACGACCCCTATAAAGTCTATGCGGCCTACGCCAAAGCGGTAGAGACAACGGGTCAACCGACAGTCATTCTGGCTATGACGGTAAAAGGCTACGGTATGGGCGAGGCGGGTGAAGCACAGAACGAAACCCATTCGTTGAAAAAGCTCGATATTGAAGGGCTGAAAAAATTCCGTGATCGTTTTGGTATTCCTATTAGTGACGAGGAACTTAAGGATGTTCCTTATTATCGGCCGCGCGAAGACAGCCCTGAAATGGTCTACATGCGTAAGCGTCGTGAGCAGTTGGGTGGGTTTATGCCAGCTCGTCAGGCAGATTTCGAAGCGCTTGAAGTGCCAACACTGGATGATCTAAAGGGGCAGTTAAAAGGTAGTGGCAAGCGCGAAATATCGACGACGATGTCTTTTGTTAGAACCCTGTCTACTTTAACTAAAGACAAAAATATTGGTCCTCGTGTAGTGCCTATTGTGCCTGATGAGGCGCGTACCTTTGGTATGGAGGGTATGTTTCGTCAGTTAGGCATTTACTCGTCACAAGGACAGCGTTATACACCGCATGATACCGACCAAGTAATGTTTTATAAGGAAGACAAAAAGGGTCAGGTATTAGAAGAGGGTATCACAGAGGCGGGATCGTTTTCGGCGTGGTTGGCTGCTGCGACGTCATACAGTAATCATAACTACCCGATGGTGCCGTTTTTTATCTTTTATTCGATGTTTGGCTTCCAGCGGGTTATGGATTTAGCTTGGGCTGCCGGTGATGCTCAGGCACGCGGTTTCTTGATGGGGGGCACAGCTGGTCGTACTACCCTGAATGGCGAAGGTCTGCAGCATCAGGACGGGCATAGCTTGTTACTGGCGAATCTGATTCCAAACTGTGTTGCCTACGACCCCACCTATGCTTATGAGGTGACCGTGATTGTGCAAGATGGCTTGAGGGAAATGTTCCAAGAGAAGAAAAACTGCTTCTATTACATCACCCTCGAAAATGAAAACTACCAACATGACGATATGCCCGAAGGTTGTGAGGCCGGCATCATCAAGGGTATGTATTTATTGGAGAAAGCGGAGCAGAACAAATCACACACGGTGCAGTTGATGGGCGGTGGCGCAATTTTGCGCGAAGTTCGCGAAGCGGCGGTCATTTTGCGCAATGATTACGATGTTGACGCGGATGTCTGGAGCATGACGAGCATCAATGAGCTGCATCGCGATGGTATGGCATGTGCCCGCTGGAACATGATAAACCCTGATAAACCAGCGCGTGTGCCGTATGTTACCGAGCAGATGCAGGGGCATAGTGGGCCGGCAATTTGTGCAACGGATTATGTCAAGTTATACGGTGAGCAAATTACCCCCTTTATGGACCGTCCATACCGCGTGCTGGGTACTGATGGTTTTGGTCGCTCTGACACCCGTGGTATGTTGCGTCATCATTTTGAAGTTGATCGCTACTTTATTGTTATTGCCGCGTTAACCTCATTGGTTGATGAAGGTAAGCTGGAAACTTCTGTAGTGGTTGAGGCCATGAAAAAGTTTGGCATTAGCGGTGATAAGCGCGACCCAATGACTTGCTAGTACGATTAAACTCAGACGATAAAGCAGGATAGCAATGTGAGTATAGAAATTATTAAAGTGCCTGATCTCGGCGATGCCGAAGGTGTAGATGTCATCGAAATCTGCGTTGCCGTGGGTGACCAAATTGAAAAAGAAGACTCTTTGATAGTATTGGAAACAGATAAGGCGTCGATGGAGATACCATCGCCAGCTGCAGGTAAAGTGGTAGCGATTAAAGTATCTAATGGTGACACCGTATCTGCCGGCGATGTAATTGTAGAGCTGGAAACCGATGCGGCCGAGCAGCCTACAGCAGAAACCTCAGAGGCAAAAACAGAGCCGGCCGCGCAGCCGCAAGAGGCTTCGTCCACAGCCGAAGCACCTTCGTCGGCCCCGGTAGTTTCGTCAGCGGGTGGCACTGCTGTTGAATCAATCAAGGTGCCAAGTATTGGTGGCGCTGAAGCTGTTGATATTATTGAAGTCTGCGTAAGCGTAGGTGATGAAATAAACGAAGGCGATTCTTTGATCGTATTGGAAACTGATAAGGCTTCGATGGAAATCCCTTCACCTAAAGCCGGTAAAGTAGTGAGTGTATCGATTAAAGAAGGCGATACGACTTCAGAGGGGGCAGAGATTGTTCAACTCGAAGTGGCCCTGACTACATCGGATGCTGCAGTTTCTGAGCAGGCCGCGCCAGAAAAAACAACCGCTGATGCAGAGGTTGCTGAAACTAAAACCAAAACAGAATCCACTAGCACACCTACGGCACCGCTCCAGCCTCAATCAGATACTTCACAGGCTACTGAGGGTGTTAGTAGAAAGGATGCTGCGTATGCAGGTCCGGCTGTGCGTAAACTGGCCCGTGAGTTAGGTGTAGATGTTGTTAAGGTAAGCGGATCAGGTCCGAAGGGACGTGTTACTAAAGATGATCTTAAAGACTTTGTAAAAACTACATTAACCAAAGGTGTCAGTGCTGCCGGCGGATCGGGTATCCCAGTTGTGCCTGCCGTAGATTTCAGCCAGTTTGGTGAGGTCAGCCTTGAGCCATTATCTAAAATCCATAAACTAACTGCTGAAAATATGCATCGCAGCTGGTTAAATGTGCCCCATGTCACCCAGTTTGATGATGCCAATATCAGTGAGCTGGAAGATTTTCGTCAGACACTAAAAGCAGAAGCGGAGCGTCGTGGAGTAAAAATTACACCATTGCCGTTCTTGCTAAAAGCTTGCGCCGCCGCCTTGCGTGAACAGCCCAAGTTTAATGCCTCTTTGCATGAAGATGGCGCGCAGATGGTTTATAAGAAATATATTCATATCGGCGTGGCCGTTGATACGCCACAAGGCTTGATGGTACCGGTAATTCGTGATGTTGATAAAAAATCGATTTGGGAGTTAGCCGCGGAAAGTGCCGAGCTTGCGCAAAAGGCTAAAGATAGGAAGTTGTCAGCTGCGGATATGCAAGGTGGTTGTTTCACCATTTCCAGCTTGGGCGGTATTGGTGGTTTAGGATTTACCCCGATTGTGAATACTCCAGAAGTGGGTATTTTGGGTGTGTCCAGGTTGACGGTGAAGCCACTGTGGAATGGTAAGGAGTTTGTCCCTGCTAAAATGCTACCTTTGTCGTTATCTTACGATCATCGGGCGATTAATGGCGGAGATGCAGGGCGATTTTTGACTTATTTGACCGAAGTGCTTGCAGATATTAGGCGTTTGGTTTTGTAAGTTGATTGGTTAATAAAAAGCCCCAATGGCTATTTGTCATTGGGGCTTTTTTGTATGGCGGTGAGGGAGGGATAAACTCAAATCAGCCTTTGGGCTGCTTTGCCCCTGCTGGGGCGCCTGCGGCGGTTCAAATTGCATTGCAATTTGTCGAGCCCTCTAATTGGGTTCTCATCCCTCCTGGTATTTTACTTACGAATTGGGTGGCTCGTGAAGCGGAAGAAGGGAGTTTATAATTAATGGCGGTGAGGGAGGGATTCGAACCCTCGGTACTTGCGTACACACGCTTTCCAGGCGTGCTCCTTCAGCCACTCGGACACCTCACCAAAGAGGGCGCTAATTTATAGTAGATGGCTGTTGATGGCAACTGAAGAGAGGGGTTTTTACGGTTCTTTTGTGCTTTTATGGTATCCTTTTTGTTTATTTAAACGTTTTACGAGTTATTTCATGAAGTGTGCAATTGTTCCTGTTACTGCCTACCAGCAAAACTGCTCGATTCTGGTTTGCGAAGAAACTAAAAAAGCGGCTGTGGTCGATCCCGGTGGCGACCTGGAGAAGATCGAGCAGGCCTTGGCGCAATTTGGTGTTGAATTGGAGAAGGTATTTTTAACTCACGGTCACATGGATCATTGTGCCATTGCCAGTGATGTTCGAAAAAAATACGGTGTGCCGATTGAAGGGCCGCAGGTGGAGGATCGATTTTGGATTGATAAGCTGCCCGAGTGGTGTGCTAAATCTGGTTTTCCGCATGCGGATGCCTTTGAGCCTGACCGCTGGCTAGAAGATGGCGATACCGTTAGTTTTGGTAATCAGGTGTTGGATGTTAAGCATTGCCCGGGGCATACACCGGGGCATGTGATTTTTTATCATTCCGGGGTCAAGCTGGCGATTGTTGGTGATGTATTGTTTCAGGGCTCTATCGGCCGTACGGATTTTCCTCGCGGTAATCATAAAGCTTTAATCAGTTCTATTCGTAGTAAATTATGGCCGTTAGGCGACGAGGTGACTTTTGTGCCTGGCCATGGGCCAACTTCAACCTTTGGTGAAGAGCGTAGAACTAACCCTTTTGTTGCTGATGGTCGTTATAGCTAATACTGCTGGAGCAGAGTCTTATGACTGCAACAGGTGCTCGTTGGGTGTTGTTTTTAGCCTTGTTGATTGTTTTACCGTGGCCGTTTTTTGTTCAGCAGCAGTGGTCATGGCTGCCAGTTGCATATCTGCTGCCGCGTGTTGGCAGTGCGATCTTTAATGGTTCTGCCCCAGTGGTTGCTATGCTGGGGTTGATCCAACTTGCCGTTGCGCTGGTGGTTTTCTGGGGTGTGGCGCGCTTGTATGTGCGCTGTAGTGCAACTTGGCCGGTTAAGTTTCGGGGTTCTATCGTGGGTCTGTTGGCGCTAACGCTGTTAATGATTTTTTCATCTGTCGCGGTCTATGGGCCTTTAGAGCTTAATGGGATTGTTAGAGTCACTTTTTTGGATGTTTACCAGTAAGGTCTAATCTATCTCGTTGCCTACCTATATTGCAGTTTCCTTAATATTAGATTTAAAATTTTCGCTGTTAGGGGAGTAAAAATAAAGAATTTGTATCTAACTACTTGATTTGCTCTTGTATATTTTGGTGTGGAGCAGCGATCTACTATGTTTAGGCTAATAAATTGATGACCGAGTGAGTATCCAGAGTTGAATAAGTGGTGCCTGGGTGCTCATTACAATTATTCATGTTGAGAGGAGTTTAAGATGCTGGTGGCTTTGCGCAGGCTTTCACTTTCGTTTTTGTTGTTGCTAATAGTGAGTCCAGGTTCCTGGGCGATGTTGCCCGGTTACGATAGTGATGGGGATAAGCTGCCAAGTCTCGCACCAATGATTAAAAAAGTGGGGCCGTCGGTGGTTAATATTTCAACCTACACCACCCGTAGGATGCAACAAAATCCGTTGTTGAACGACCCCTTCTTTCGTCGTTTCTTCAATGTGCCGCAAGGCTTGCAGCAGCCACAAACACGGCGCTCGCAAAGCGCAGGTTCTGGGGTGATCATTGATGCAGCAAAAGGCACGGTGGTAACCAATCATCATGTGGTGGATGGTGCTGATGAAATACATGTCGCTTTAGCTGATGGTCGCAGCTATAAGGCTAAGTTGATTGGCTCTGACCCTGAAGTGGATATCGCAGTGTTGCAGTTGGAGTCTTTTAAAGATTTAACGCAGCTTGCTATTGCAGACTCTGATCAATTGGAAGTTGGTGATTTTGTTGTTGCGATAGGTAATCCCTTTGGCTTGGGGCAAACGGTTACTTCTGGTGTGGTGAGTGCATTAGGTCGCAGTGGTTTGGGTATTGAAGGCTATGAGAGTTTTATCCAAACCGATGCCTCGATCAATCCAGGTAATTCGGGTGGGGCCCTGGTCAATTTACGCGGTGAGTTGGTGGGGATCAATACGGCGATTATTGCACCCGCTGGCGGTAATGTCGGTATTGGTTTTGCGATACCGGTCAATATGTCTAAATCGAGTATTGATCAAATTTTAGAACACGGCGAAGTCAAGCGTGGTCAGTTGGGCGTTGTTATTCAGGATTTAACCCGCGAGTTAGCAGAAGCTTTTGAGCTTGATGAGCAGCAGCGCGGTGCTGTTATCGCTGAGGTACAACGTGGTTCGGCGGCGGATAAAGCGGGTTTAAAAAACGGTGATATTGTTATCAGTATCGATGGTGATGTGATAGAGACCTCAGCCCAGCTTAGAAACAAAATCGGCCAGCGTCGTATCGGTGATACGGTTAAGCTAACTATTTTGCGTGATGGCCGCAGTAAAGTTATCAAGGCGAAGGTGGGTGAGGCTAGTGCCGTGATGGCAAGTAATGGCAGTATTCATCCGTTCCTTGATGGAGCTAATTTACGCATGAATAGCGATAATGAGGTTGAGGTTGCTGCTATTGAGCGAGGCTCTGCAGCGGCGCAATCTGGGTTGCGCCCCGGTGATGTGATTTTGTCGGTTAACCGGAAAAATATCAGCAGCCTGAAAGAGTTAAGTAGCGCGGTAAAATCTTCGGATCGCCGCCTGGTATTGAGGATTAAGCGAGGTAATGCAGCCCTCTATTTAGTCTTGCAGTAGATCTACGGTGCGCTTGTGTGCGTATAAAGTGCATAAGATAACTGGGTAGGTGTGAGGGGTAGCCAACAAGGCCTGCTCTGATACACTGTATTGGCAGAACACACAGATGAGAGGATGCTTTATGAAAGCACTGATAGGACGATCCATTAAGTGGATGGGGTTACTGAGTTTATTAACTTTGGTGGCTTGTTCAGGGGTTCAGGTAAATTCTGACTACGATACCAGTCGGAAATTTAGCGACTTAAAAACCTATGCGTGGATGAAACCTAAGCAAGAGGTGGTTATTGACCCTTTGGTGCATAACGACTTGATGCAGCGGCGAGTGGAGCGGGCGGTTGAGCAAAGTTTGGCGGCGCAAGGTTTTGTTAAGGCGACGGGCGAGCAAAGCGCAGATTTTTTGGTGACCTATTACGTTAGCGCTGAAACTAAACTGAGTATCAGTAGTTTCCATAGTGATTTTGGTTACTACCCTTGCTGGGGTGGTTGCTATCGTTATGGCATGGGTTATGGGATGAATCAGGATGTTAATGTACGCCAATATAAAGAGGGTACTTTTATGCTTGATATTGTTGACCCTGCTAGCAGCGAGTTGATGTGGCGTGGTGCCGCCGGCAAACGGCTTAGTACGGGGACGCCTGAAGAGCGTGATACGTATGTAAACGAAATAGTTTCATCGATTCTTGCTAAATTTCCGCCCAAGACGGCTAATCGGTAAACATCTTTGTTATTAGTCCAGTAAATCATGGGTTGTTATGGTTAAAAGCGCTGAGTTAAATTTAACCGGTGCTTTTTTTTGAAATTCTTTTCAGTGGATTAATAGGATTGCCTCTTGCAAGGCGGGGTGATTTTAAGCACAATACGCGGCCTTTGAAGCAGTAGGTATTTGTTTCATTGATGTTATGGTGGCCCTTCTGGTCCTCTCGCAACGCTAAATAGCAAACCCCGCCAGGCCCGGAAGGGAGCAACGGTAGTTATCGACGCGTGTGCCGGGATGTGGCTGGTTGGGCTGCCACCTTATTTATCCTCTCTCTTCTTGTTTTTCGCACTATTTCTTAGCATTTTGCCGTTGCCGATACATAGCTTGGTAGAGGATGCCTTTAGGCACCACCTGGTGTGCTTGAGCGTTGCTTTTTTATTTCAATAGCGCTGTAGATGTGTAGCTTCTGGTGCAAATTAGAAGCTTGCTGGTGTATGCTTTGTCGTTGAATTAATCGCGGGTAGTGAGTGAATGAGTTATCAGGTACTGGCACGTAAATGGCGGCCAAAAACCTTTCGAGAAACAGTGGGCCAGGAGCATGTGCTAAAGGCGCTTATCAATGCGCTGGATCATAATCGCCTGCATCACGCATATTTATTTACCGGCACCCGTGGGGTGGGTAAAACTAGTATCGCGCGTATTTTGGCCAAGTGTTTAAATTGCGACGTAGGAGTCAGTTCTGAGCCCTGTGGTCAGTGTAGCTCTTGCATATCAATCAGCGAGGGTCGTTTTGTCGACCTGATTGAGGTTGATGCGGCCTCCAGTACCAAGGTCGAAGATACCCGTATTCTGCTTGAAAATGTGCAATACGCACCGACTGTGGGTCGTTACAAGGTTTACCTGATTGATGAAGTGCACATGCTCTCTACTCACAGCTTTAATGCGCTGCTGAAAACGCTGGAAGAGCCTCCGCCCCATGTAAAATTCTTGTTAGCAACGACGGATCCACAAAAATTGCCAGCGACTATCCTGTCTCGCTGCTTGCAGTTCAACCTTAAGAATATGACCCCCGAACGTATTGTTGGCCATTTGCAATATGTCTTAGAGCAAGAAATGGTCACTTTTGAAGAGGCTGGGTTGTGGCTGTTGGGTCGCGCAGCTGATGGTAGTATGCGCGATGCGATGAGTTTGACCGATCAGGCGATCTCCTTTGGTTCGGGTAAGTTACTCGAAGCCGATGTGCGCAGCATGTTGGGTACCATCGATCAGCGCGCGGTGTATGAAATTATCCATGCCTTGACGGCGGCAGATGGTGCCAAGGTGTTGGCTGCTGTGCAGAGCTTATCCGAGCATGCACCAGATTATATGTCGGCCCTGGAAGAGATATTAACTCTGTTGCACCGTATTGCGATTGCACAGGCGGTACCAGATGCAGCGGATAATAGCTTCGGTGACCGCGAGCAAATCATCCAGCTGGCGGCTCAGATTAGCGCTGAAGATATCCAGCTATATTACCAATTAGGATTGAACGGACGGCGTGATTTACCGCTGGCACCCGACCCGCGCAGCGGTTTTGAAATGGTGCTGTTACGTATGTTGGCGTTTAAGCCAGCGGGTGTTGCCGAGTTGCCGCAGGCTGTTGTGGCTAATTCTGCAATGGCAGCATCGGCACAGGAATCTTCAGCGGTTACTCAGCAGCCTGCAGTATCATGTGAGGAGCCACAACCGACAAAAAAGCCTGATCCGGCTATTGCATCAGCTAGTGCTGTGGGCGATGGTCGGGTTAAACCTATCGAGGTGGTCGCACCGCAAGTGTCGGTTAGTGACTCCGCAGTGCCTTGGCATGTTGACGACAAGCCGGCTGCGCTGGAAGCTTCAGATGTTAGTGTTAAACCGAGGTCTGAAGCTAAGCCTGTGAGCAGCTCAGCAAGTGCGCCTATGGCAGCAGCGGAGCAGCCAGAGCTAATTGAGCCTGCGCCTGCGCC
>Ga0172382_10000827_pt1 | contig 57379 bp, 52 predicted proteins | sample Leawel138RmetaG_FD_122245 | JGI IMG/M metagenome (GOLD analysis project Ga0172382, IMG submission 122245) | Leachate microbial communities from a municipal landfill in Southern Ontario, Canada - Leachate well 138R metaG | ecosystem: Engineered > Solid waste > Landfill > Unclassified | place...
CATCCGTCATGCGTGTGGTGTTGCTGAGCCATTCAAGCCCGCGCGGCGGGCCCGGTGCTCCCGAAGAAACACGAATTCAATATCTTTGCAAATCAATTACTTGTGATTTCTGTTTCTTGAGAGGAAAAGCAGCAGCCTGAACGATTGGGCAGGCACGTGCGCACGCAGGCCAGCCGGGGCCCGGCTGGCCGGTGCCGGACCGACCCAAATCACGGTGCTGACTGATGCCCGCAGCGGCGTCGCTTGCGGCACAGTACCCGCGCAGCCCGGCTTGCCGCATCACGGGCGCAGCGCCTGCCTGTCCTGACACCCCGCGTGCCGGCTTGCGTTGCGGCTACGGTGCATCGCCGTCTGGTCGCCGCCCTGCCAGGCGCTGCCAGCGACGCGGCCGGGGCCGGCGACACCGTTCTGCCCGAACCTGTCATCGTCTGGCGTTCCCACCCTTTGATTTGTTCCAAACACGAACAAATGATGTTCGTTTGCCCGATCTTCTTAAATCAGATTCGCGACGCACCTGCTGGGTATCGATGACACGATGTCTTCGATTCGATTCACAGGATAAGAAAGGAAATACATCATGTCCAAGCTGAATGTCACACTTCCCGCGATCATCGCCAGCCTCTTTGTTGCCGGCGGCGCCACGGCGGCATCGCTGCAGCCCGCGGCAGGCGAGCAGCCCTACTTCAACGAGCCGGTAGTTGCCAGCAGCACGGTCAGCCGTGCCGAGGTGGCGGCGCAGGCCGCTGCGCAAATGCCTGCAGCTGGCGAGATGACGGCCACGGCCGATGTCGCCGATTCCGGCAGCACGGTCACCCGTGCACAGGTCCGGGATGAAACAGCCGCAGCCGCCAGCGAGCTGGGCCACTTCCCGGCCGCGTCGGGCATGCATTCGTAATTGACTGGGTCTCAAGCGATGCGGATCGGGCATCGCAAATCAGGGCGCCAGGCCGGCACATCGGCCTGGCGCTTTTTTGTTCCGGCCAGCCCGCCAGATGCAACGCGGCAGAGCGGTGCGTCAGATTGCGGGTTGCAGCGCGCGGCGCTGGCGCACGGCAAGCCAGACCAGCGCAGCGGCAAGCAGAGCCAGCGGCGGCAGCGACCCCACGTTGAGCCAGCCCCAGCCGCGCGTGGTCACCACCGCGCCGGACGCGAACGACGTGGCGGCCATGGTCACGAACATGCAGAAGTTGATCGCCGCCTGGGCCCGGTCGCGCTCTTCCGGGCGGTAAGCGCGCAGCGCCAGCGCCGTGCTGCCGGTAAAGAGGAAGTTCCAGCCCACGCCCAGCAAAAAGAGCGCGAGCAGAAACTGCTGGAAGCCCGCTCCGGACAGCGCAATGCCGACGCAGGCCAGGTTCAGCACGATGCCGGCGCCCATGATCTGCAACACGCCGAAGCGGCGGATCAGGTGTCCGGTGAAAAAGCCGGGAGCGTACATGCCAAACACGTGCCATTGCAGCACGGTGGCCACCGCGGCAAAGTCCAGTTCCAGGACCTGCATGGCCAGCGGCGTGGCCGCCATCAGCAGGTTCATGACGCCGTAGCCTATGGCCGCGCCCAGCGTGGCAACGAGAAAGACGGGCTGGCGCATGATCTGCCCCAGGCGCCGGCCCCGCCCCGACTCGTGCGTTGTTTGCCTGGGTTGCGGGAACCGGATGAACGCCATCACGCCCATGGCCAGCAGCGCGACCAGCGCCAGCGTCAGGTATGCACCGACAAAGGGCGTGGGCAGGAGCGTGCGCGTCCAGTCGGCCAGGCGCGGGCCGACAACGCCGCCCAGGATGCCACCGGCCAGCACGATGGACACGGCTTTTTCATGCCAGTCTGGGTGCGTCAGCTCGGCTGCTGCAAAGCGGTAGAGCTGTCCGTTGGCGTAGTAGTAGCCTGCGACGACGGTGGCCAGCATGAGCAGACCGAAGCTGCGGCTCTGCGCTGCCCAGGCCGCCAGCAGCGCCGAGGCCAGCGCCACCGCCAGCCCGATCTGGAACGAGCCGCGCCGGCCCCAGCGTGTCTGCGTGCGCGCAACCAGCGGTGCTGCCAGTGCGCCGCCGACCACGTAGCCCATGATGGGCAGCGTGGCCATCCAGCTGTACGGCGCCAGCTGCAGCCCGACCAGCCCGTTGATGGCAATGAAGGTCACGTTGTTGACCAGGAACAGGCCCTGGCACAGCGTGAGCAGCAGCAAGTGGCGGTTCATGGACGGGTGGATGCTCCGGATGTTGCGTGGGCGCCGGGGTCTGCCAGAAGCAGCGCCGCCAGCACCGCCAGCGGGGCGGTTTCAGCGCGCAGGATGCGTGCGCCCAAACCAACGGGTGCAAACCGGCAGCCGACGGCTGCTGCGTGTTCCGCATCGGTCAGGCCCCCTTCGGGGCCGGACAGCACGGCGAGCCCGTTGCCGGCATGCAGCAGCCCGCTATGGTACGCCAAAGGCGCCGCGTCAGCGCTGGGCGACAGCAGCCAGCGGACCTGCGCCTCGTCGTGCTCCAGCTGCTGCAGATAATCGGGCCAGCGCAGCGCGGCGTCTATGCGCAGCAGCCGGTTGCGGCCGCACTGTTCGCAGGCGCGGGCGCTGATGGCGCGCCAGCGGTCCCGCCGCTTGCCGGCACGCGCCAGCGCCAGATTGCTGCGCGCGGTGTGGACGGGCGTCAGGCTGGCTGCGCCCAGCTCCGTGGCCTTTTCAACCAGCCAGTCCATGCGCTCTGGCGCAAACAGGCCCACCGCCAGATGGACCGGGCGCGCGGCTTCGCGCTCAACAGGCTCGTGCGCGTCCACCCTGACCCGGACTTCGCTGCGCCGCATTTGGACGATGCTGGCCTGCCACTGCCCGCCCCGCCCGTCAAACAGCGTGATCGCGTCGCCGGGCTGCAGCCGCAGCACCTGCACGTGGCGGGCCGGCCCCGGTGGCAGCGCCAGCTCGGCGCCGGCGGCCAGCGGCATTTCGACAAAGAAGCGGGGGACGTTCATGGCCGGGCGCAAAAAGCGTTATCGTAAGGGCTGTCCCCTGATGCGCGAGAGTTGTCCATGCCCATACGTACCGATTTTGCCGACGCCATCGGCCACACGCCCATGATCCGCCTGCGCCGGGCCAGCGAGGCCACCGGCTGCGAGATCCTGGGCAAGGCCGAATTCCTCAACCCGGGCGGGTCGATCAAGGACCGCACGGCGCTGGGCCTGCTTGACGACGCGCAGCAAAAGGGGCTGCTGCAGCCGGGAACCACGCTGATCGAGGGCACGGCCGGCAACACCGGCATCGGCCTGGCGCTGCTGGGCGCCAGCCGGGGTTTTCGCACCATCATCGTCATGCCCGACTCGCAGAGCCAGGAAAAGATAGACGCGCTGCGCCTCACGGGCGCCGAGGTGCGGCTGGTGCCGCCGGCCAAGTTTGCCGACCCCGCGCATTATGTGCACCAGGCCGAGACATTGTGCGCGCAAATGAACGCCGAGAAGCCGGGCAGCGCCTGGTTTGCCGGCCAGTTTGACAACGTGGCCAACCGCGCCATCCACGAGCGCATGACCGGGCCGGAAATCTGGGACGATGTGGGCGGCAGGCTGGACGGCTTTGTCTGCTCGGCCGGCACCGGCGGCAGCCTGGCGGGCATCGCCACCGCGCTCAAGGCGCGCAACCCGGACGTCGTCACCGCGCTGGCCGATCCGGGCGGCTCGGCGCTGGCGCACTTCATCAACCACGGCGAGCTCAAGGCCGAGGGCAATTCGTTCACCGAGGGCATAGGCTCCAGCCGCATCACGCCCAACTTTGCCGATGCGCTGCTCGACCACGCCTGGTCCATTCCCGACACCGAATCGGTGCCGCTGCTGCACGAGCTGCTCTACCACGAGGGCCTGTGCATGGGAGGCTCCACCGGCGTCAACATCGCGGGCGCGATCCGGCTGGCCAAGGTGCTGGGACCGGGGCACACCATCGTCACGCTGCTGGCCGACGGGGGCCAGCGCTACCAGCGCAAGCTGTACAACCCTGAATTCCTGCGCGACAAGGGCGTGCCCGTGCCCGACTGGCTGCAACGCGCGTTTCCGGATTGACCTGCGCCGCCCGGCATGGCATGCACCTGCGGCTGCTCGGCATTGGCCGCAGCCGGTAGAATGGCGGCAGGAAACCTGTGCACGGAAGGAGAGTTGCAATGGCCGAGAGCGATGTGACCTGGGAAGAAGACCACGCGCGTGGCGACGACGATGGCATCGTCCGGTCCACCCGGCTGATCCCGTGGCTGGTTCCATTGTGCGGTGCGGCCATGATCTTCTGCCTGGCGCTGGTCGCCGTGTTCTTTGGCGCGCCCAACTGATCATGATTGCGCCGCTTGCTGGCTGCCTGAAGCGCGGCAGCGCGCCTTGCGCACGCTGCCGCCGCATGAGCTGGCGCGGCACCTGTTCCTTCCAACCCGATAGTTGCCCATCATGACCCGTCCTGCCTCTGCCGGCGCGCTGTTGCGCCAGGCGCTTGCCGAAGAAACCCCCCTGCAAGTCATCGGCGCCATCAACGCCAACCACGCGCTGCTGGCCAAGCGTGCCGGTTTTCGGGCGATCTACGTCTCTGGCGGCGGCGTCGCGGCCGGGTCGCTGGGGATGCCGGACCTGGGAATCAACACCCTGGACGACGTGCTCACCGACGTGCGCCGCATCACCGATGTCTGCGACCTGCCGCTGCTGGTCGACATAGACACCGGCTTTGGGCCCTCGGCGTTCAACATCGCGCGCACCATCAAGTCGCTTGTCAAGTTTGGCGCGGCGGGCTGCCACATCGAAGACCAGGTGGGCGCCAAGCGCTGCGGCCACCGGCCCGGCAAGGAGATCGTGTCTACCGCCGAGATGGCCGACCGCGTCAAGGCCGCCGTCGACGCGCGCACCGACAGCGACTTCTTCATCATTGCACGCACCGACGCCATTGCCGTGCAGGGTGTTGACGCGGCGTTTGAGCGCGCGCAGGCCTGTGTTGCGGCCGGCGCCGACGCCATCTTTGCCGAGGCCTCGTACGACCTGGAAACCTACGCGCGCTTCAGCCAGGAGCTGTCCGTGCCCGTCCTGGCCAACATCACCGAGTTCGGCCAGACGCCGCTGTTCACCGTTGACGAGCTGCGCGGCGCTGGCGTGGGCATCGTGCTCTACCCGCTGTCGGCGTTCCGCGCCATGAACAAGGCGGCCGAGACCGTGTACCAGGCAATACGCCGCGACGGGCACCAGAAGAACGTGCTCGAGCTGATGCAGACGCGCGACGAACTCTACGACCGCATTGGCTACCACAGCTACGAGCAGCAGCTGGACACGCTGTTTGCACAAAATCGGGACCAGCCCTCCTGACCTCACCCGGCCCGGGTCCCCGTTCAATCCACAAGGAAGACAAGGAAGCGCATCGATGGCAACACGTACCGCGAAGAATACCGTTGCAAAAACGGCTGCAGGCAACAAGGCGCCGGGCGACAAGCCCGCATTCAAGCCCAAGAAGTCGGTGGCCCTGTCGGGCGTGGCAGCCGGCAACACGGCGCTGTGCACCGTGGGCCGCAGCGGCAACGACCTGCACTACCGCGGCTACGACATCCTGGACTTTGCCGAGATCGCCGAATTCGAGGAAATTGCCCACCTTCTCATCCACGGCAAGCTGCCCACGCAGGCTGAGCTGACCGCTTACAAGGACAAGCTGCGGCGCCTGCGCAGCCTGCCGCTGCAGGTGCAGACCGTGCTCGAGTGCCTGCCCGCGGCCAGCCATCCCATGGACGTCATGCGCACCGCGGTCTCGGCGCTGGGCTGCGTGCTGCCCGAGCGCGACGACCACAACCCCCCCGGCGCGCGCGACATTGCCGACCGGCTCCTGGCCAGCCTGGGCTCTGCGCTGCTGTACTGGTACCACTACAGCCACAGCGGCCGGGTCGTGGACGTTGAAACCGACGACGACAGCGTGGGCGGCCACTTCCTGCACCTGCTGCACGGCCGCGAGCCGTCCGCAGAGTGGGTGCGCGCCATGCACACCTCGCTCATCCTCTACGCCGAGCACGAGTTCAACGCGTCCACGTTCACCAGCCGCGTCGTGGCCGGCACCGGCTCGGACATGTATTCGGCCATCACCGGTGCCATCGGTGCGCTGCGCGGTCCCAAGCACGGCGGCGCCAATGAGGTCGCGTTTGAGATCCAGAGCCGCTACGACAACCCCGACGCGGCAGAAGAAGACATACGCCAGCGCGTGGCCAACAAGGAAATCGTCATTGGTTTTGGCCACCCGGTCTACACCATCGCCGACCCGCGCAACGAAGTCATCAAGAAAGTGGCCAGGGGGCTGTCCAAGTCCGCCGGCTCCATGAAGATGTACCAGATCGCCGAGCGCATTGAATCGGTCATGTGGGACGCCAAGAAGATGTTCCCCAACCTGGACTGGTTTTCTGCCGTCTCCTACCACATGATGGGCGTGCCCATGGCCATGTTCACGCCGCTCTTTGTCATGGCGCGATCGGCGGGCTGGTCGGCGCACATCCTGGAGCAGCGGCAGGACGGCAAGATCATCCGGCCCACGGCCAATTACGTGGGCCCGGAGAACCTCAAGTACGTCCCGATTTCCAAGCGCAAGTAAACAGGGTCCCGCTGCAGACCCGCCCGCGATGCCACCGCACCCCTGCGGGGGAGGTGACGGCTGCGGCCGGCCAGACAGCAGGGCCCAGGGGTGGTTCCGACGCCCCGACGACATCACGCGCCACCATCGCGCGCGGCGTGTGCATGACGGTGCGGTTGCCGCACGTCCAAGGCGCGCGTGCCTTCTTGTTTTTTGTTGAACCATGTCCAATACCATCTCCAACGTCCGCCCCGATCCCGACAAGGTCCTGGTTGACATCGTCGACTACGTCTATGACTACCAGATAGACAGCCAGCTGGCGCTGGATACAGCGCGCAACTGCCTCATCGATACGCTGGGCTGCGGCCTGGAGGCGCTGGATTACCCGGCCTGCCGCAAGCTGCTGGGCCCGGTGGTGCACGGCACCGTCGTGCCCCACGGCGCGAAGGTCCCGGGAACGCAGTTCCAGCTCGACCCGGTGCAGGCCGCGTTCAACATAGGCGCCATGATCCGCTGGCTGGACTTCAACGACACCTGGCTGGCGGCCGAGTGGGGACACCCGTCGGACAACCTGGGCGGCATCCTCGCCGTGGCCGACTGGCTCTCGCGCACCGCAGTGGCTGCAGGCAAGCCGCCGCTGACCATGCGCGCCGTGCTCGAGGCCATGATCAAGGCGCACGAGGTCCAGGGCTGCATCGCGCTGGAAAACGCGTTCAACAAGGTGGGGCTGGACCACGTCATCCTGGTCAAGATTGCATCGACCGCCGTGGTCTCGCAGCTGCTGGGCCTGTCGCGCGACGAGGCGATCAACGCGCTGTCGCTGGCCTGGGTCGACGGGCAGAGCCTGCGCACGTACCGCCACGCGCCCAACACCGGCAGCCGCAAGTCCTGGGCCGCGGGTGACGCGACCAGCCGCGCCGTGCGCCTGGCGCTGATCGCCAGGACCGGCGAGATGGGCTACCCCTCGGTGCTGACGGCCAAGACCTGGGGCTTCTACGACGTCTCGTTCAAGGGCCAGGAGTTCAAGTTCCAGCGGCCCTATGGCACGTACGTCATGGAAAACGTGCTGTTCAAGATCAGCTTCCCTGCCGAGTTCCACTCGCAGACCGCGGTAGAGATCGCCATGCAGATCCACGACAAGCTGAAGGAAGCCGGCAAGACCGACGCCGACATCAAGAAGATCACCATCCGCACGCACGAGGCCTGCATCCGCATCATCGACAAGAAGGGTCCGCTGCACAACCCGGCTGACCGCGACCACGCGATCCAGTACATGGTTGCCGTTCCCATCATCTTTGGCCGCCTGACCGCGTCCGACTACGAGGACGACGTCGCGTCAGACCCGCGCATAGACGCGCTGCGCGACAAGATCGTCTGCGTCGAGGACCCGCAGTTCACCAGGGACTACCACGACCCGGAGAAGCGCTCCATCGCCAACGCGCTCACGGTGGAGTTCAACGACGGCAGCACTCTGGACGAGATCGTCTGCGAATACCCGGTGGGCCACAAGCGCCGCCGGGCCGAGGGCATCCCGCTGCTGGAGGACAAGTTCCGCATCAACCTGGCGCGCCAGTTCCCCGAGCGCCAGCAAAAGCGCATCCTGGACGTGTCGCTGGACCAGGCCGCGCTGGAGGCCATGCCGGTCAACGAGTACGTGGACCTGTACGTGATCTGACCGCCTGCAGTAACCCTTCATGAAAAGCCGGCCCGTGTGGCCGGTTTTTTCATGGCTGGGTGGAAGTCGCTGGCTGCAGTTGGCCAGCCAGTGCCTGCAGCAGCGGGGCGCAATCACCGTCCAGCTTCAGCGCCAGCAGCCCGTCCACGCGCGTGTGCCCGCGGTTGATCGCGGCCACGGGCCGCTGCTGCGCCAGCGCCACGCGCACCAGCCGGTGCGCCGACCCGATCATGATGGACGAGCCCACGATGAGGAGCGCGCCGGCCCGCACCACGCGCTGCTCCGCATCCTGCCGCACCGCGGGCGCGAGCATGCCGCCGTAAAAAACCACGTCCGGCTTGAGCACGCCGCCGCAGCGCGGGCAGGGCGGCACGCGGAACGCGGCAAAGTCGGCGTCGTCTATGTCTGCATCGCCATCGGGCGCGACCTGCTCGGTCCAGGTGCGCCAGCCGGGGTTGCGCTCCTCGAGCCACGCCTGCATGGTGTCGCGGTCCTGGTACGCACCGCAGCGCATGCAGATGACCCGGTCCAGCCGGCCGTGCAGGTCCAGCACCTGGCTGCTGCCGGCGCGCTGGTGCAGGCGGTCGACGTTCTGCGTGATGATGGGGCCCACGACGCGCTGCCGCTGCAGGGCAGCCAGCGCCCGGTGCGCGGCATTGGGCTGCGCTGCGGTAAAGACCGGCCAGCCGGCCATGCTGCGCGCCCAGTAACGCTGGCGCACCGCCGCGCTGCCCATGAACGCCTGGTGCTTGATCGGCGCGCTGCGCTTCCACTGCCCGTCGGCGTCCCGGTAGTCCGGGATGCCGGAGGCCGTGCTGACGCCCGCACCGGTGAGCACCGCCACGGGCGCGTGCCGTCGCGCCCATTGGGCAAGCGCAAAAACCTGGGGATCCATGGGGTTCACCATCCAACTATAGCGCCGGCAGCCACGGGGACGATGTGCGGCCAAGGCCGCGCTGGCACGCCGGTCTTTGGCCGCAGCGGCCCGCCGGTCCGCGACAACGTGGCAACATGCAGGCAGGTTCCGCCCCAGGCAGGCGGACGTATGGAGTCTCACGCATGAACCACGATCAGGCCAACGTCCAGCGCTTCGACACCCTGGCTCCGCAGTGGGACCAGGATGCGGCGCACGTGCGCATGGCGCAAAAGGTCGCGCGCGCGATCCGCGACGCGCTGGCGCCGCAGGGGCACGAGGTGGTGCTTGAGTTTGGCGCGGGCACCGGGCTGGCCACGCTGATCATGGCGCCGCGCGTGCGCCATCTCACCGCGCTGGACGGCTCGGCGGGCATGCTGGACGTGCTGCGCGGCAAGTGCGCGCGCAAGGGGCTGGACAACGTGGACGCGGTGCAGGGCAACGTCGTCGATGTGCCGCTGGGCCACTACGACCTCATCTACAGCGCGCTGACGCTGCACCACGTGCAGGACGTTCCGGCGCTGCTGCGCAAGCTGGCAGCGCACCTGAACCCTGGCGGGCGCGTCGCGCTGGCCGACCTGGACACGGAGGACGGCAGCTTTCACGGCGCCATCGAGGGCGTGGCGCACCATGGCTTTGACCGCGGTGTCCTGGGGCAGTGGCTGCGTGACGCTGGCCTGGTCAACGTGAGCTTCAGCACGGCGTGGACCGTCGAGCGCAGCAACGCGGACGGCAGCGTGGCCCGCTATCCCATCTTCCTTGCCGTGGCCGACAAGCCGCAGGCAGGCTGACCGCGGCCGGCCGAGCCGGTCATCCGGCGGACGGCTCGGTGGGGTCCGCGGCGCGCCTGCCAAACATGCCCCAGGCGTCCAGCGACAGCACCTGCACGTCGTCCTGGTTGTGCAGCTCCCACACCGACCGCACCAGGCCGATGTTCGGTCTGGATGCCATCGGACGCGCGTCGGTCACGCGCAGGCGCATGCGCAGCGTGTCGCCGGGGTAGACGGGCCGGAGCCACTTGATCTGCTCGACGCCGGGCGATCCCATGCTGTCTGCCCGGTTCAGGAACTCGCGCACGTACTGGCCCATGGCCATGGCACAGGTGTGCCAGCCGCTGGCGGCCAGCCGCCCGAACACCGGTGAGCGGGCCGCAGCCTCGTCGTCCACGTGAAACGGCTGCGGGTCGTAGCGGCGTGCAAAGTCCAGCACCTCCTGGCGCTCGACCCGGATCTCGCCCACGTCCCAGACGCTGCCCACGGTCAGGTCTTCCCAGTAGTACTTGATCATGTCTTCTTTTCTGGATGTCGTCATTTGAAAACCCGGGTTTGAACGATTGCTTGCCAGACCGTACCAGTGGCGGCCATTGGTTTTAACACAGCGCGGAATTGCCGGCGGAGCCGGTGGCCGGGTCGCATGGCGTTGCACATGAGGGCCATCTTTTGGTGCAAGATATGAAAGAAATAGATAGATATCCGCGATTATTTGTATTTAACAACCACAAATATAAATGTTAACCTCATGGCTTCCTGCTCATCAAGTATCGTCAGTTCACCGGATGACAGATGACCCCGGCCCTTGCGGGCCTTTAATGAAAGCCGCCTGCGGCGGCTGATGACGGTCTGGCGTAAAGCGGGTGCCCCATCACGCTCAACGCACAACGCAATACGCTCAACCTCTCATCAAGGCGTCAGCGAGGTCATCCGTCATGCGCCCTGAGCATCGTTTCTAATCCAGTGTGGTTTTGAACAAACCCCCACCCCATCACAAGGAAAAAATCCATGAGTCAAGCCAAGCTCGCCATTGTTTACTACAGCACCTATGGCACCAACCACGCCATGGCCAAGGCCGCTGCCGAAGCGGCCGAGGCGGCCGGCGCCGAGGTGCGCCTGCGCAAGGTGCCCGAGACCGCGCCGCAGGACGTCGTGGCCGGCGTGGAGACGTGGGCGGCGCACGCCAGGGCCACGGCCGACGTTCCGGTGGTCAGCACCGACGACATGACGTGGGCCAACGCCTACTTGTTCAGCGCGCCCACGCGTTTTGGCACCATGGCCAGCCAGATGCGGGCGTTCATCGACACGCTGGGTCCCATATGGTCCGAGGGCAAGCTCAGCAACAAGGCAGCATCGGCCATGAGCAGCTCCATGAACATGCACGGTGGCCAGGAAGTGACGCTGCTGGGCATGTACGCCACCTTCATCCACTGGGGCGCCATCATCGTGCCGCCGGGCTACACCGATCCGGGAATCTACGCCTCTGGTGGCAACCCCTACGGTGCCAGTGCCACGGCCAACGATGACAATCCGGTCAGCGACGAACTGCTGGCGTCGATCCGCCACCAGGCCAGGCGCCTGGTCGAGTTTGCCGGCAAGATCGCCTCGTGAGCGGCGGCGGCCCGGCGCAGCAGCGGTGGGCCAGCCGCGCACCGGGCACGGCCGCACCATGAAAGAAACCGCCACGAAACCTGCAGCGCGCAGCAACGGCCGGCAGCGCACCCAGCCCAAGCCCATCAGCCTGGCGCTGCAGGGCGGCGGCGCGCACGGTGCCTTTACCTGGGGCGTGCTCGACCGGTTGCTGGAAGACGGGCGCATCCATATTGGCGCGATCAGCGGCACCAGCGCCGGCGCCATGAACGCGGTGGTGCTGGTTGCCGGTTATGAAAAAGGGGGCAACCAGGGCGCGCGCGATGCGCTGCGCGAATTCTGGTCGGCGACCAGCCGTGCCGCCAGCATGAGCCCGTTGCGGCGCAGCTTGTGGAGCCGGCTGACCGGCAGCTGGAGCCTGAACAGTTCGCCGGGCTACCTCATGATGGACATGGTCAGCCGCATGGCGTCACCCTACGATTTCAACCCGCTCGACCTCAACCCGCTGCAGGACTTTCTGGCCGAGCAGGTGGACTTTGGGCTGGTGCGGGCCTGCTCGGCCGTTCGCCTGTTCATCCCGGCCACCAGCGTTCGCACGGGGCGCGTGCGCACGTTTACCAATGCGCAGCTGTCGCCGGCCGCGGTCATGGCGTCGGCCTGCCTGCCGCAGCTGTACAAGGCCGTGGAGATAGACGGCGAAGCATTCTGGGACGGCGGTTACAGCGGCAACCCGGCGCTGCATCCGCTGATCTACAACACCGACACGTGCGACATTTTGATCGTGCAGATCAACCCCACCGAGCGGCCGGACGTGCCCCGGCGCGCGCGTGACATCCTCGACCGTGTCAACGAGATCACCTTCAACGCCAGTCTGCTCGCCGAGCTGCGCGCGATCCGCTTCGTGGCGCGGCAGCTGGCGGCCGGCCATCTGGATAGCGTGCGTTACAAGCACATGCACATCCACCGCATAGACGGCGCGGTGGCGCTGCGCGGGCTGGATGCATCGAGCAAGCTCAACGCCGAGTGGGCATTTTTGAAGCTGCTGCACGATCGCGGCTACGAAGCGGCCAAACACTGGCTGGACGACAACTTCGAGCAGATCGGCAGGAACTCCACGCTCGACCTGGACGCCCTGCTGGGATAGGGCACGACGGGGCAAACACCGGAACACCGGACCGGCCCGGCCAGCCGCCGGCCACAGACAGGGGAACTCCGGCACAACCTGCCGCAAGGGCGTTGTGCAGCGTTTCTCACGCATTCAACCTTCAAGGAACAGACATGGGACTTTTGGTCAAGGGAAAATGGCAGGACAAGTGGTACGACACGGACAGCACCGGCGGGCGCTTTGAGCGCAGCGAGGCGCCGTTCAGAAACTGGGTCACGGCCGACGGCAGCGCCGGGCCCAGCGGCCAGGGCGGATTCAAGGCCGAGCCGGGGCGCTACCACCTGTACGTGTCGCTGGCCTGCCCCTGGGCCAGCCGCGTGCTCATCATGCGCGCGCTCAAGGGGCTGCAGGACATGATCGGGGTCTCGGTCGTCAACCCGTATATGGGCGAAAACGGCTGGACCTTCGAGCCGGCGCCAGGCGTCGTGGCCGACCCGGTCATGGACGCCCGCTACCTGCACCAGCTGTACACGCGCGCCAGGCCTGATTACAGCGGCCGCGTCACCGTGCCCGCGCTGTGGGATCTGAAACAGGACACCATCGTCAGCAACGAGTCGTCCGAACTCATGCGCATGCTCAATTCAGCCTTTGACGGGGTGGGTGCCAAAGAGGGCGATTACGCGCCCAGCGAGCTGCTGGCCGAGATAGACGCCCTCAACGCCGAGGTCTACGACGCCGTCAACAACGGCGTGTACAAGGCCGGCTTTGCCACCGCGCAAGACGTCTACGAGCGGGAGGTGAAGGCGCTGTTTGCATGCCTGGACAAGCTGGAACACCGCCTGGGCCGCCAGCGCTGGCTGGTGGGGGACCGCGTCACCGAGGCCGACTGGCGCCTCTTCACCACGCTCATCCGTTTTGACAGCGTCTATCACGGCCACTTCAAGTGCAACCTGCGGCGGCTGGTCGACTACCCCAACCTGTGGCGCCACACGCGCGAGCTGTATCAGTGGCCGGGCGTGGCCGCGACCGTGGATTTTGACCACATCAAGCAGCACTACTACCGCAGCCACCCGACCATCAACCCCAACGGCATCGTGCCCGCAGGGCCGGTGCTGGACCTGCAGCGCGCGTGACGGATGACGGATGACGGATGACGGATAGACGGATGACGGATGACGGATGACGGATGACGGATGACCTCGGCCCTTGCGGGCCTTGTATGAAAGCCGCCTGCGGCGGCTGATGAAGGTTTGACGTCAGGCGTTGAGCGTCCAGCGTGTGCCCACCCCGCTCAACGCTCAACGCTCGTCCAGTGCGCAGCAACCATCCCATCGGCGAGGGGGCTGGCCTCCACACCAGATCGTTTGGCGCACACCCGTGTGGGAGCGGCGCCCTCGCCGCGATTCCCCGCTCCGAATGACAGATGACCTCGGCCCCTGCGGGCCCTCGTATGCAAGCCGCCTGCGGCGGCTGATGAAGGTTTGGCGTCAGGCGTTCAGCGTCCAGCGTGTGCCCACCACGCCCAACGCCCAACGCCCAACGCCAACGCCAACGCCAACGCCAACGCCAACGCCAACGCCAACGCCAACGCCAACGCCAACGCTCAACGCAAAGCCGCCTGCGGCGGCTGATGAAGGTTTGGCGTCAAGCGTTCAGCGTGTGCCCACCACGCCCAACGCTCAACGCTCAACCTCCCATCATCGCGGCGCAGCCGCAATCATCGATGCGGCAGCGAGGTCATCCGTCATCCGTCGCTTGCCATTCATCAAGCAGCGGCGCCAGTACCTGCCAGACGTTGTGCAGCAGGCGCGGCTGCGCGGCGGCGGTGGGGTGCAGGCCGTCGGCCTGCATCAGCGTGGCATCCAGCGCCACGTCCTGCAGCAAAAAGGGCAGCAGCGCGGTGTCCTTGTCCTGCGCCAGCTGCTGGTAGATGGCGCGCAGGCCGTCGCGGTATTGCGGTCCGTAGTTGACGGGCAGCTCGATGCCCAGCAGCAGGACGCGGGCACCGGCGTCGCTGGCCAGGTCCATCATGGCCGCCAGGTTGTCGCGGATTTGCTGTAGTGGCAGACCACGCAGGCCGTCGTTGGCGCCCAGCTCGAGGATGAGCAGCTGCGGCGCGTGGCGCTGCAACAGGCCGGGCAGTCGCGCCAGCCCCGCCGCCGTGGTTTCGCCGCTGATGCTGGCGTTGACCAGCTCCAGCGGCGGCTCGCGCTCGGCCAGCCGCTTGGCCAGCAGCTGCGGCCAGGAGCCGGCCACCGGAATGTTGTGCGCGGCCGACAGCGAATCACCCAGCAGCAGCACGCGGCCCGGTGCCGCCGCAGCAGTGGCCAGCGGCAGCGACAATAGCAGGATCAGCAGGAACAGGGGCAGGCGAGTACGCATGACGGTCATCGTGGCAAGCAGGCTGTGCAAGCATGTGCAGGGCCCGGCAGGGCGGATCGATATTCTCGACGATATCAGCCTGGCCGTGGCCGCTGGCGAGACGGTGGCGATCACGGGCGCGTCCGGATCGGGCAAGACGACGCTGCTGGGCCTGCTGGCCGGGCTGGACCGGCCCAGCTCGGGCCGCGTCGAGCTGGCTGGCCACGCGCTGCACGCCATGGACGAAGAAGCGCGCGCCCGCTTGCGGCTGCAGCAGGTCGGCTTCGTGTTCCAGTCGTTTCACTTGCTGCCGGCGCTGACGGCAGAAGAAAACGTGATGCTGCCGCTGGAGCTGGCCGCTGCAGCAGACGCCACGGCGCGCGCGCGCCAGGCGCTGGACGCCGTGGGCCTGCAGGCGCGGCGGCGCCACTTTCCGTACCAGCTCTCCGGCGGCGAGCAGCAGCGCGTGGCGATTGCCCGCGCCTTTGTGCACCAGCCGCGCGTTCTCTTTGCCGACGAGCCCACCGGAAACCTGGACCACCACAGCCGCGACGCCATCGCGCGCCTGCTTTTTGGACTCAACGCGCAGCACCACACCACGCTGGTAGTGGTCACGCACGACCAGGCACTGGCCGCGCGTTGCCAGCGCGGCTACGCGCTGGTCGACGGTCGGGCGGTGGCGCGGTGAAAGTATCCTGGGCATGATCGCCTCGCGCCTGGCCCTGCGCAACCTGCGCCGCCAGTGGCGGCTGCCCGAGCTGCGCACGCTGGCCGCCGCCCTTTTCCTGGCCGTGCTGGCCATGGGCACGGTGGCAACGCTGGCTGCGCGCATGCAGCAGGCCGTGTTGCTCAGCGCTGCCGAACTCATAGGCGGCGACGCTGGCGTGCAGGCGGCCGGCCCCTTGCCGCCGCAGCTGGGGCAGGCCGCGCAGTCGCTGGGGCTGGCCACCAGCCGCGCGGCGGAATTTCCCTCGGTGGCCTTTGCCGGCGACCGCAGCCAGCTGCTGTCGGTGGTCGCAGCCGACGCCAGCTGGCCGCTGCGCGGCAAGCTGCTGGTTGCGCATGGCACCGGGCCGGCCGTGGCCACCCATGCACCGGAGCCCGGCCAGATTTACCTGGACCACCGCGCGCTGGCCGCGCTGCAGCTGCGCGTGGGCGATGCGGTGCAGGTGGGCGGCATGGACCTGCAGGTGGCCGGCGAGCTGCGCCAGCAGCCGGGCACCGGGGGCATCGTTGCGCTGGCGCCGGCAGCGGTCATGTCCCGCGCCGATGCCGAGGCGTCCGGCCTGCTGGGCGCGGGCAGCCGTGCCACGCACCGCCTGCTGGTCGCCGGCGACCTGGCCGCGGTCAAGGCCTGGCGCAGCCAGGTCGAGCCGCAGCTGCCCAGCGACGCGCAGCGCATTTCACCCGAGCGCGTGCAGCAGCAGCTGGCGCGGCCCTTTGCCCGCGCCACTGCCTTTCTCAGGCTGTCCGCGCTGCTGTCCGCGCTGCTCGCGGGAATTGCCGTTGCACTGTCGGCCACGCGCTACGCGCGGCGCAAGACCAGCGAGGTGGCGCTGCTGCGTGCGCTGGGCGCGCCCTCGCGCGTGGTCTTTGGCAGCCTGCTGTGGACGCTGATGCTGCCCGCGCTTCTGGCTGCGCTGCTGGGCGCCTTGCTGGCGCTGCTGCTGTCGGCACTGGCCTTTGCCTATGCGCAGGGCGTGCTGCCGGCCGCCGGCCAGAGGGCGCCGCTGCCGATGGCGCCTGCGCTGGCCGCGGCAGGGGCGGGCCTGGCGGTCCTGCTCGGGTTTGCCCTGCCGCCGCTGGCGCGGCTGAAAGCGGTGCCGCCCATTGCCGTCTTCCAGCGCAGCACGGTGCGCAGCGCGCGCGCCTATGGCGCGCTGTACCTGCTGCCGCTGGCGGTCGCCGCCGGTCTGCTTGCGCTGCAGGCCGACGGCTGGCGCATGGCTGGCGTGGTCGCCGGCGTGCTGGCCGGTGCCACGGCGTTTGCTGTTGTCCTGACGCTGGCCGGCCTGTGGCTGATCCGGCGCTGGGCCGCGCGCCTGCACCCCGGCCTGCGGCTGGGCGCCAGCGCGCTGGCGCGGCGCCGCCTGCTCAGCGTGCTGCAGAGCTGCGCGATTGCGCTGGGGCTGACTGCGCTGCTGCTGCTGGCGGTCATCGGTCCTGCGCTGCTCGAGAACTGGCGGCAGGAGCTGCCGCCGGACACGCCCAACTGGTTCATCGTCAACCTGCAGACAGCGCAGCAGGAGCAGGTGGCAGGCGCCCTCAGGCAACTGGGCGCCAGCGGCTACAACAGCCTGCCCGTGGCCGTCGGCAAGCTGACGCACATCAACGGCCAGGACGTCGCGCAGCGCCAGTCATCGGATGGCGACGACGCGGCCCCGCAGGCCGCGCAGCAGCTGCGCCTGACCTGGCGCGCCCAGCTGCCCCCGGACAACCGCGTCGTGGCCGGCCAGTGGCTATCGCCGAATCCGGAGCGGGCCGAAGTCTCGCTGGATGCGGGCTGGGCGCAGCGCCTGGGGCTGAAACCGGGTGATACGCTCGGGCTGCAGGTGGGCGAGCAGCGCCTGGACGCCCGCGTCACCAGTTTGCGAGCAGTGGACTGGAGTGGCTTCAACGTCAACTTCTTTGTCATGCTCGACGTGGCGCACGGCGCTGACCTGCCGCACACCTGGATCGCCAGCTTCTACCTGCCACCGCAGCGCGCCGACGCGCTGGCCGGCTTCTCGCGCGACTTTGCCAACCTGTCGCTCATAGACGTAGACGCATTGCTGGACCGCGCGCGCGACATCGTCGAGCAGGTGAGCGCCGCCGCGCGCTGGGTCCTTGCGTTCAGCCTGGTTGCCGGCGCGCTGGTGCTGGCTGCGGCGCTGACCATGAGCGCGGCCGAACGCCGCCACGAAGCCGCGCTGCTGCGCACCCTGGGCGCCAGCCGCCGCCAGCTGCGGCTGGCCGCACTCTGCGAATTTGGCCTGCTTGGCGCCATCTCTGCACTCATCGCGTTGCTGGCTGCCGCCGCGGGCGGCGCGTGGCTGGCGCACGCCGTGTTTGAAATCAAGGCGTTCCGGCCGCCGTGGACGGCCTTGCTGCTGACTGCGCTCGTCGCCGCCGTGGTGGTGGCGCTGCTGGGCCTGGCCGGAACGCGCCGCGTGCTGCGCACGCCGCCGCTGGCGCTGCTGCGCCGCTGAGGCACGGGCCAGGGTGGCACGCGCCACGCCCATAATGGATGGCGCATCGGTGAGACCCACCGCCCACATCCAACCGGAGGTATTCATGCCCGCTGAAGACTGGCGCGCCGACCCGCTGCACTGGGGTCACGGGCCGCGCGTTTTCGAGATGTTCCTGGAGCCGACCTGCCCGTATTCCATCAAGGCGCTGAGCAAGCTGGACGCGCTGCTCGAGCAGGCCGGCGCCGACAACGCCACTGTCAAGATCCGCCTGCAGTCGCAGCCCTGGCACATGTTTTCCGGCGTGCTCGTGCGCTGCATCGTCGCTGCGTCAACGCTGCCCGAGGGGCGGGACGCTGCGCGCCAAGTCATGGACGCCATAGGCGCGCACCGCGATGAATACGAATTTGAGCACCACGCGGGCGGCGCCAACATGGACACCACGCCCAACCAGCTCATTGCCCGCCTGGAAGCGCACAGCGGGATCGCGCTGCGCGCGGCGTTTGCCATCCCGAATCTGGACCGCGAGATCAGGTGGCACTGCAAGTACGCGCGCCAGAACGGCATACACGTGTCGCCCACGTTCATGGTCGATGGCCTGGTTCAGGCTGACCTGGGCAGCGGCGATCCGGTTGAAAAATGGGTGGACCGACTGCGCCAGTGAGCGACCCGGCCCTGCGCCTGCCGCGCCGCGGATCAACCCTGGCGGCAACGCAGGCTGCGTTTCGCGCCTGGTGCCTGGGCTACTCGGGCAGCGACGGCGGCGACATGGGCGGCCCGCGCCACCCGTCCATTTGGGTGTGCGGAATAGAGCCGGGTGCCGCGCGCATCGTTGACGCGCAGGCGCTGGCCGCGCAAATCCGCAGCGCGGACGTGTCCCGGCCCGCACCTGGTTACGCGCACTGGCGCTGCAACCTGGCACACAGCTTCACGCGCCGCATCGCCAAGCTGCTTGCGGCGCTGGCCGGCGGCCACGTGGCCGAGTACCGGCAGTTTGCCGAGCAGGAGCAGCCATTCACCCAGGGCGCGCATGGGTTTTGTCGGCTCAACCTGTACCCGTTGGCCTTTGCCGACACCCGGCCTGGCCGCTGGAACGAGGCACTGGCGCAGACCACCGGCTTTGCCCGCAAGGCAGACTACCTGGCCTGGTGCGACGCGCACCGGCTGCCGCAGCTGCGCGCCTGGGCCCGCGCCTGCCGGCCGCGCCTGGTCATGGCACTGGGCAAGACGTACGGCGCCCGGTTTCATGCCGCGTTCATGGACCCGGCCGCGCTGTTTGTACACGAGCCCATCGCGGGCAGGCAGCTGTCCTGGGGCCGCAACGACGACGGCACGGTGGTTGCCGTGCTGCCCTTCCTCACCAGCGCCAGTGGCCTGCAGTCGGACGCGGCAATACAGGCGTTTGGCGCCCGGCTGCGGACCATCATTGCGCAGTCGGGTCCCGCCCGCGGGCCGGATAGAATGGCGTGACCCTGGCCCCGTGCGCGGGGCCGCGACCGGCAGGGGCCGCGCGGCCGGATGCAGGGTCCCCGCAAGCGCCACATCGGCCGGCGCCCGGGCGCATGCCAGGCCGCAGGCACCGGCATGACACGGGCCGACGCTGCCAACAGGAGGGCCAGTCTTGCCAACCCAACAACCCACCATCGTCTACACGGTCACCGACGAGGCGCCCGCGCTGGCCACGGCATCGTTGCTGCCCATCGTGCGCGCCTTTGCCGGTACCGCGGGAATTGCCGTTGAGACCAGCGACATATCGCTGGGCAGTCGCATCCTCGCGCAGTTCCCCGAGCGCCTGGACGAGGCGCAACGGGTGCCGGACCACCTCAAGGCGCTGGGCGAGCTGGCGCTCAGGCCCGAGGCCAACATCATCAAGCTGCCCAACATCAGCGCGTCGGTGGCGCAGCTCAAGGCGGCGGTGAGCGAGCTGCAGGGCCAGGGCTACGACATTCCCGACTACCCGGAAAACCCCCAGACTGACGAGGAAAAGGAAATTCACGCGCGTTACGCGCGCTGCATAGGCAGCAACGTCAACCCGGTGCTGCGCCAGGGCAACTCCGACCGCCGCGCGCCGCGCGCTGTCAAGGAATACGCGCGCAGGCACCCGCACAGCATGGGCGAATGGGTGCCCTGGTCGCGCTCGCACGTCTCGCACATGATGGAAGGCGACTTCTACAACGGCGAAAAATCCATGACCGTGGAAGGCGCGCGCACCGTCAGGATGGAGCTCATCACCCGAAACGGCCAGACGCTGGTGCTCAAGCCGGAAATTCCGCTGGAAGACCGCGAGATCATCGACTCCATGTTCATGAGCAAAAAGGCGCTGCTCAGGTTCTACGAGGAGCAGATCGCCGACGCGCACCGCGCCGGCATCATGTTCTCGCTGCACGTGAAGGCAACCATGATGAAGGTCTCGCACCCCATCGTCTTTGGCCACTGCGTGCGCGTTTTCTACAAGGATGCCTTTGAAAAGCACCAGAAGCTGCTGGACGAGCTGGGCGTCAACGTCAACAACGGCATGGTCGACCTCTACACCAAGATCAAGCAGCTGCCCAAGAGCGTGCAGGAAGAGATCCATGCCGACATCCGCGCCTGCCACCAGCACCGTCCCGAGCTGGCCATGGTCGATTCGGACAACGGCATCACCTGCTTTCACTCGCCCAGCGACGTGATCGTGGACGCTTCCATGCCGGCGATGATCCGCAACGGCGGCAAGATGTGGGGCGCCGACGGCCGCTTGAAGGAAGTCAAGGCCGTGCAGCCGGAATCCACCTTTGCCCGCATCTACCAGGAGATGATCAACTTCTGCAAGTGGCACGGCGCCTTTGACCCGGCCACCATGGGCACAGTCCCCAACGTGGGCCTCATGGCACGCCAGGCCGAAGAATACGGCTCGCACGACAAGACCTTTGAAATCCCGGAAGACGGCACCGCCAACATCACCGACGTTGCCACCGGCGAGGTGCTGATGAGCCAGGAGGTGGAAGCCGGCGACATCTGGCGCCTGTGCCAGGCCAAGGACGACGCCATCCGCGACTGGGTCCGGCTGGCGGTCACCCGCGCGCGCGACTCGGGCATGCCGGTGGTGTTCTGGCTCGACCCGTACCGCCCGCACGAGAACGAGGTCATCACCAAGGTCAGGATGTACCTGCACGAGCACGACACCGAGGGCCTGGATATCCAGATCATGAGCCAGGTGCGCGCCATGCGCTACACGCTGGAGCGCGTCATCCGGGGCCAGGACACCATCAGCGCCACCGGCAACATCCTGCGCGACTACCTCACCGACCTGTTCCCCATCCTGGAGCTGGGCACCAGCGCCAAGATGCTGTCCATCGTGCCGCTCATGGCCGGCGGTGGCATGTATGAAACGGGCGCCGGTGGCTCGGCGCCGCGCCACGTGGCGCAGCTGGCGGAAGAAAACCACCTGCGCTGGGACTCGCTGGGCGAGTTCCTGGCGCTGGCCGTGAGCATGGAAGACCTGGGTCGCAAGACCGGCAACACGCAGGCCACCTTGCTGGCCAAGACGCTGGACGCCGCCACCGGCACCCTGCTTGACAACGACCAGAGCCCGCGCCGCAAGACCGGCGAGCTGGACAACCGCGGCAGCCACTTCTACCTGGCCCTGTACTGGGCGCAGGAGCTGGCCAGGCAAACGGACGATGCGGAACTGGCGGCCAAATTCAAGCCGCTGGCTGACGCGCTCGCGCAGAATGAGCAGAAAATCGTGCAAGAGCTCGCCGACGTGCAGGGCCAGGCCGTTGACACCGGTGGCTACTACCGCGCGGACCCGCAGAAGATCAAGGCCGTCATGCGCCCCAGCCAGACGTTCAACGACGCGCTGGCGGCGCTGGCCGGCTGAGCGTCGTTGAGAACGCAGGACGGGCAGGGGCGCATCGGGCTACGTTGCGCTTTACTGGCACGAGTCCGCGCAGGACGCCGTGGTTGTTCTTGCTTTTCGTCACCAGAAAGAAGCAGGCTGCGGAGACATTGAAGGCAACACCTCATGAACTTCGTCAAATCCCGGCAGCGTGTAGCTGACCACGGCGAGGTCTTCACCCCGCCGTGGCTGATCGAGGCCATGCTGGATCTGGTCAAGGACGAGAGCCAGCGCATAGACTCCCGCTTCCTGGAGCCGGCCTGCGGCAGCGGCAACTTCCTGGTGGCCATCCTCAAGCGCAAGCTGGCTGCCGTGCAGCTCAAGTACGGCAAGTCCGACTTCGAGCGGCGGCATTATGCGCTGCTGGCGCTCATGTGCATCTACGGCATAGAGCTGCTGGCCGACAACATGGCCGAGTGCCGCGCCAACCTGCTGGAAATCCTGGCCGACTACCTGGGTGTGCAGCCGCAGGACGAGCTGTACCGCGCTGCGCAGCATGTGCTGCAGCACAACCTCGTGTTGGGCGATGCGCTCTCCATGAAGACCGCCGGCGGCGCTCCCATCGCCTTCCCGGAGTGGGGCTATCTGGGCAAGGGGCGCTACCAGCGGCGCGACTTCCGGCTGGACGTGCTCACCGGCGCTGCCGCTTTCAGCGCAGAGGGCTCGCTCTTTGCCGACGCGGGCAAAGAGGAGCTGTTCACGCCGGTCAAGACCTGGCCGCCCATGACGATGCGCGACATGGCAGACTGGGTAAAGGAGCCGGCATGACCCGTACCACCATCGCTGCGTCCATTCCCGTGTTGCGCTGGGCGGCGCAGCGCGCACGCCTGCGCGACGAAGAGCTGGCGCAACGTTTTCCCAAATGGCCGCTCTGGCTCAATGGTCAGGCGCAGCCCACGCTGCGGCAATTGGAAAAATTTGCCCGCCTGACACACACGGCCATCGGCTACTTCTTCCTGCCGCAGCCGCCAGCGTTGACGCTTCCGGTGCCCGACTTCCGCACCCTGCGCGATGAAATACTGGCGCAGCCCAGCAGCAACCTGCTCGACACCATTTACCTTTGCCAGCAGCGGCAGGAATGGTACCGTGCCTACGCGCGCCTGCACCGCCTGCCGGCCTTGGACTTCATCGGCAGCGCCGGCGTGGATCAGGTGCCGGAAGCGGTGGTGCAGAACATGCGCGAGACGCTGGGCCTGCCTGTGGCGGCGCGACGCAAATTGCCAACCTGGGAAGACGCGCTGCGCCAGCTCGTCAACCACGCCGAGGACGCTGGCGTGCTGGTCATGGCCAGCTCGGTGGTGGGCAGCAACAGCCACCGCCATCTGGACGTGGGCGAGTTTCGCGGTTTTGTGCTGGCTGATGATCTCGCGCCGCTGATTTTTCTCAATAGCGCCGACAGCAAATCCGCGCAAATGTTCACGCTGGCACACGAGCTGGCGCACCTGTGGCTGGGCGCAAGCGGCGTATCCGATACCCGGGCCGACCGGGTCCCCGAGCAGCGCACCGAACGCTGGTGCAACCGGGTGGCCGCAGAGTTGCTGATGCCCATGCAGGAGACTCGTCTCGCGCATCAACCCGACCGGCCCATACGCGAAGAAATCCAGCGTCTGGCGCGGGTGTTCAAGGTCAGCACACTGGTTGCATTGCGTCGCCTGTTCGACGCCGAGTTCATCAGCCAGGTGGCACTGTGGCAGCATTACCGCGTGGAAGAGGATCGGCTGCGCCGCTTGAAGGAGCGCAAGGCCGACGGTGGCGACTTCTACCGGACGCTGGGCGTGCGCACTAGCAAGCGCTTCACCCGCGCCATTGTTTCCAGCGCGCTGGAGGGCGTGACCTCCTTCCCCGACGCGCATCGCCTGCTGGGCGTGAAAAAAACCGCAACGTTTGACAAGATTGCACGTGAGCTCGGGGTTGTGGCATGAGCTACCTGCTGGATGCCAATGTCTTTATGGCAGCCAACCGCCTGCACTATGGTATGGACTTCTGCCCCGCATTCTGGGAGTGGCTCGTGCATCAGGGCAATACCGGCGCAGTTTTCAGCATCGACAAGATTGCCGACGAAATCAAGGGCGGGCAAGACAATCTCTCAGATTGGGCGCATAGCAGCGGCCAGCATCTGTTTCGCAGGACGCCTCCCACTCTGGGGCCACAATTTGCGCAGGTGAGCCAATGGGCTACCAGCCAGCAATACACACCGGCCGCGATAACAACCTTCTTGCAAGTGGCCGACTACTACCTCGTGGTGCACGCGCTGGCCGGCGGACACACCGTTGTCACCCACGAAACACCGTCAAATTCACGCGGGCGCATCAAGATCCCCGACGCCTGCATCGGCGTGGACGTAAGTTTCATGACACCGTACCAGATGTTGCGCATTGAAAAGGCGCGCTTCGTGCTTGGAGGCCGCGCATGAATATGGCGTCTGAACCCATGCTGGCCGGCTTTGCTCTGCGCGGCCGCAACCCCGACGTGCTCACCTGCATTGCCAACCTGTCCAACGACGAGGTGTTCACCCCGCCGGAGCTGGCCAATCGCATGCTCGACACGCTGGCCGCGGCCTGGGCGAGCGACCACGGCGGCGCCAGTCTCTGGGCCAACCCGCATGTGCGCTTCCTGGACCCGTGCACCAAGTCCGGCGTCTTCCTGCGCGAGATCACCAGCCGCCTCACACTGGGCCTTCAGGAGCACATCCCCAACCTGCGAGATCGTGTGGCGCATATCCTGCAGAAGCAGGTGTTCGGCATCGGCATCACCCAGCTCACCGCCATGCTGGCGCGGCGCAGCACCTACTGCTCCAAGCACGCCAACGGGCCGCATTCCATTGCGCAGTTTGCCGATGAGGCGGGCAACATCTGGTTTGAGCGCACGGAGCATGAATGGGACAGGGGCCGCTGCATCTATTGCGGTGCCAGTCAGCAAGCTTTTGACCGGGGCGAGGCGCTGGAGACGCACGCCTACGCGTTCATCCACACCGATGACATCAAGGCTCGCATGGCCGAGCTGTTTGGAGACGACATGCAGTTTGACGTGATTATTGGGAATCCGCCGTATCAGCTTAGCGACGGAGGCTTCGGGGCAAGCGCCTTGCCGATCTACAATAAGTTTGTAGAACAGGCGAAGATGCTTGAACCCAGATTCTTGACGATGGTTATTCCGTCAAGGTGGTTCGGTGGCGGAAAGGGATTGTCATCTTTCCGTGCAACTATGCTTGGGGACAACCGGATACGCCAACTGGTCGACTACGAGAACGCGCAGGATGTATTTCCAAATGTCGATCTGGCCGGTGGCATCTGTTATTTTCTTTGGAACCGGGATTTGCGCGGGCCATGTGAGGTAACGAACATCGCGGGTAATTTAGAACAAGCCGTAGCCACCAGAGAGTTGAACGAATTCCCCACGTTCGTCCGACACAGCGGCGCAGTTCCGATCATTCGGAAGGTATTGGCCCACGACGAACGTCGTATGAGCGAGCAAGTGTCCAGCAGGAAACCGTTCGGTCTACCGACTAATGCCAGACCTGAGTTAAAAGGAGACTTGACGCTACGATGGGAAAAAGGAGAAGGTCCGTATCCACGCGAAAAAATCGAGGTAGGGCATGAACTAATTGATCAATGGAAGGTCATTACCTCCTACGTTGGGTACGACCATGCAGGCAACCCGGGAAACGACGGGCGCCGGAGAGTTCTTTCAAAAATTGACATCCTTGCGCCGGGTACCGTTTGTACCGAAACGTATCTCGTGATAGGAAGTTACCGAGAACGTCGCCAGGCCGAAAATTTGGTGATGTACATGAAGACGCGATTCTTTCGCTTCTTGATGGCGCAATTTATGTACTCTCATCATCTTACTAAGTCAGCATACGGATTCGTTCCCATCATCAGTATGGATGATGAATGGACAGATGAGCGTCTTGCGCAGAGATACGGCCTAACGCACGCCGAACTGGAGTTTATCTCATCGAAAATCAGGCCGTACAATCGAGAGGAGATGGCATGAGTATGAATCTACAAGAGCTCAACACCAATGGTTTCTATTTGGAGGCAGAAGTTGCGCCGGCTATTCGAGCGACATTTGAGGATCGCTATCGTAAAGCCACCGGGTCGCAAGTAACTCTTGGCAATCCGCCAAGTTATCAAGGTCAAACTAATAAATGGGGAGCTGAATTACGGGTTTACTTCAGTAAAGACTCGGCACGTGATTTCTTCACATCAAACGGCTTGCACGTAGAAGCTAACCGCAGCGGCTACAAATCCGATGAGTACTCGTATCGTATTAATAATAACGAAGTTTGGTGGAGCCTTGTTGAGGAACTGGGCCTTCGGTTGGGCTCTAACTAGCCTTTTGGCGGGCGTGTGAATGGCTAATTCGATCGAGGAAATCCTCGCACCCAAACCCAGGGCGCAGCTTCGCATCTACGCCTACGCCATAGACGACGCCGCGCACGCCGGACTGCTCAAGGTGGGCCAGACCACGCGCAACGTGAGGCAGCGGGTGGCCGAGCAGTTGCGCACGGCAGCAATCGAGAACTACCGCATCGAGCTGGACGAGCCGGCCGAGCGTGACGATGGCACGCTGCTGAGCGATCATGAGGTGCGCCGTGCTCTGGTGGACAAGGGCTTTGACAACCCACAGCTGGAATGGGTGCGCTGCACGGTGGCCGACGTGCGCACGGTGCTGGCCGAGCTGCGCAGCGGCCAGCGCTACATGGGCACGCACCACGCCGACTTTGTCATGCGCACCGAGCAGGCCGAGGCGGTCAGCAGCGCTTTTGGCTATTTCCAGTCCATCTGGCACGAGGGTGGCGATGCGGTACCGCGCTTTTTGTGGAACGCGAAGATGCGCTTTGGCAAGACCTTTGCTGCCTACCAGCTTGCAAAAAAGATGGGCGCCAAGCGCGTGCTGGTGGTGACCTTCAAGCCGGCGGTGGAAGACTCCTGGCAGCAGGATTTGCAAAACCACGTGGATTTTGACGGCTGGCACTTCCTGTCGCGTCATGTGCAGGACAGGCCGCAGGACCTGCCGGCAGATGTGCCGCTGGTGTATTTTGGCTCGTTCCAGGACCTGCTGGGGCGCGAGCGCGGCACCGGCAACATCAAGCCGCGCAACGAGTGGATACACACCATCAACTGGGATCTGGTGGTGTTTGACGAATACCACTTCGGCGCCTGGCGCGAGAGCGCACGCGAACTGTTCGAGGACGAAGAAGCGCGCATAGCGCGTGAAGAGGCGCTGCTGGGCGCACTTCCGGGCGAGCGCAACGCTGGCCGCTTCATGGAGCGCGTGGCCGAGCAGCAGGAGCCGCTGGAGCCGGAGGGCAACTTTTTGCCCATTACTACCCGCGCCTACCTGTACCTGTCGGGCACGCCGTTTCGGGCGCTGGCCTCGGGCGAGTTCATAGAAGAGCAGATCTTCAACTGGACCTATACCGACGAGCAGCGCGCCAAGCAAGACTTTGCGCGCCAGCATCCGCAGCAGAAGAGCCCCTACGCGGCGCTGCCGCAAATGCGGCTCTTCACCTACCAGATGCCCGATGAGCTGCTGGCCATTGCCAGCGGCGGCGAGTTTGACGAGTTTGACCTGAATGCCTTTTTTGAGGCCGCTGGCGTGGGCGAAGAGGCGCAGTTCCGCCACAAGGATGACGTGCAAAAATGGCTGGATATCATCCGCGGCGGCTACACCCCGCAGTCGGTGCAGCACCTGAAGACGGGCACCCGGCCGCCGTATCCGTATTCGGACGTGCGGCTGCTGCCGTATCTGCAGCATTCGTTCTGGTTTCTGCCAGGCGTGGCAGCCTGCCACGCCATGGCCAATCTGCTGGCCGAGCGGCACAACAGCTTCTGGCATGACTACACCGTGGTGGTGGCCGCCGGCAGTGCTGCTGGCGTGGGCCTGGACGCGCTGCCGCCGGTGCGCCGCGCCATGGGCAGCGGCTTTGACAGCAAGACGATCACCCTGTCCTGCGGCAAGCTGACCACCGGCGTGACGGTGCCGCAGTGGTCGTCCATCCTCATGCTGCGCAATCTGCAGTCGCCCGAGACCTACTTCCAGGCAGCGTTTCGGGTGCAGTCGCCGTGGGTCATCCGCAACCCCGAGGGCGACGACCCCAACCGCGAGGAAATCCTCAAGCCCGTGTGCTTTGTCTTTGACTTTGCGCCCACGCGCGCGCTGCGCCAGTTGTCAGACTACGGCATGGGCCTGTCGCCCGATGCGGCCGACCCGGAAGAGGCGGTCAGGGACCTGGTGGCCTTTTTGCCGGTGCTTGCCTACGACGGCGCCAACATGACGCAGATCGACGCGGGTCAGGTCCTGGACATTGCCATGGCCGGCACCTCGGCCACACTGCTGGCGCGCAAGTGGGAAAGCGCGCTGCTGGTCAACGTGGACAACCGCACCCTGCAGCGCATCCTGGACCATCCGGAGGCCATGGCTGCTGTGGCGCGCATAGAGGGCTGGCGCGCGCTGGGCGACAACGTCATAGAGACCATCATCAACCAGAGCGAGAAGATCAAGCAGCTCAGGGACAAGGCCAAAGACCAAGACCTGACTGACCGCCAGAAGAAAGAACTCAGCGCCGAGGAAAAGGAATTTCGCTCAAGGCGCAAGCAGGTGCAGGAAAAGCTCATCAAGTTTGCTACGCGCATCCCGGCTTTCATGTACCTGACCGACTTTCGGGAGAACACGCTGCAGGACGTGATCACCCGGCTGGAGCCCGATTTGTTTCGGACCGTGACGGGCTTGACGGTGCAGGACTTTCACCTGCTGGTGCAGTTGCGCGTGTTCAACACCGAGCTCATGAACCAGGCGGTGTTTGCCTTCAGGCGCTACGAGGATGCCTCGCTGCGTTATACCGGCGTGGAGAGCCACAAGGGGCTGCACCAGTATGGCCTGTTCACCACGGTGGTGGCGCGGGAAGAGCCGGTGGAATACAACGCCTGATCCTGTGCAAGAAGCGGCGCAGACGACACGGCCGGCCGCGTGCGTTCAGGCGTTCAGGGCTTCTGCGCCAGCATGGTCGCAAACTGGAACTGCAGGCGGTTGCCCGCCGCGTCGGTAGCGTGCAGCTGGCCCACGTTTTCGTTGTACTTGTGCAGCGTCCAGCCGGTGTAGTAGTCCTTGAGCTCGCCTTCGCGGAACTTGAACGAGAAGCGGTCGCAGGGATGCGCTTCGGTGTCCATGGCGCAAACGACGAGGTTGTAGCCGCCGGGGTTGGTTGATTCCTGCATGTTGGCGATGATCGCCGGGATGCGGTCGGCGCGCAAGAACATGAGGACCACGGTGGAGACGATGAAGTCGTATTTTTCCGTGATGGCCGCGTCGTTGATGTCGTAGACGGCGGTCTTGACGTTGTCTATGCCCTCGGCGGCAATGATCTGCTCCAGGATCGCTATGGCGTTGGCGTTGGCGTCGACGGCGGTGACGTCAAAACCCAGGTCGCTCAGGTACAGTGTGTTGCGGCCGCGGCCGCTGCCCAGGTCCAGCGTCTTGCACGGGGCAACGGTCTTGCTCGCGTCCAGCACCTCGCTGTGCGTGGCCGTGAGGCCATATCGGGTGGCAAAGTAATCGGCTTCACGGGTTGCTTGTGTCATTGTCTTGATGCATGCCTTTCATGCGGTAGGGAACGAGAGGCGCACGAACCGCGCTCGGGGCGCAACGCAGCAGCTGCACTGCTGTTGCGGGCTGGCGATGCGGCGCCGGGAGGCGGTGCCCTGCTGCGGCTCATCGCTAATGTACCTCAAGCCGCAAGGCGCAGTGGTGCCGGTGAGTATGCTGCCGCGGCGGGACGGGATCTGTGGTTGTCCCGCGCTCAGGCAGGCCGTGCCTGGCCGATCTGCTGCAGTACGGCGTCGTCCAGCGTGGCTTGCGCATGTTCAAAGAGTTCGCGTTCCTCAAAGCGCACGTGCGCAGCCATGCGCTCGGCGTATGCGGCCAGGTGCCGCGTCTGGCCGGCGGCTGCAAGCGCGGCGCCCCGGCGCAGCCAAGCATGGTCCTCGCGTGCGCGTGCGGCCAGTCCGCGGCCTGTGGCGCCCTGTGCCTCCAGCGCGGGCAGCAGCAGCTCTTCCTCGACCTGGAAATGCGGCGCCAGGTCGATGTAGAAGGTGCGCACCAGGTCACGGGCCGCGGCAACCAGCGCGTCGGCGGTCCCATCCTGCGCGGCTTTCCTGAGTCGCACCGACAGTGTCAGTGCATGATGGTGCTCGCGCGAGAGGCCGACCAGGCGCGGGTCGCGTTTCATGGCGTGGGTGGCACGGCGGTGCGGTGCCGGGCTGGTCCGGTCTGCTGGTCGATGAACCCCGCCCTGGCGCAGCCTGGCTGGGAGCCGCGCAAGTACCCGGGCCGCGTCATGGGTCAGGCAGCGCCCGGCGTTGCGTCCCGCAGCAGGCGCGCGGCCGCCGGGGCAAAGTAGGTGAGCACGCCATCGGCGCCTGCCCGTTTGAAGCCCAGGAGGCTCTCCATCATGACCTGGTCGTGGTCCAGCCAGCCGTTTTGCGCTGCCGCCTTGAGCATGGCGTATTCGCCGCTGACCTGGTAGGCAAAGGTGGGCACGCCAAACGCGTCCTTTACGCGGCGCAGGATATCCAGATACGGCAGGCCCGGCTTGACCATGACCATGTCTGCGCCTTCCTGCAGGTCCAGCGCCACCTCGCGCAGCGCTTCGTTGCCGTTGGCCGGGTCCATCTGGTAGACAAACTTGTTGCTCTTCCCCAGGTTGGCTGCCGAGCCCACGGCGTCGCGGAACGGGCCGTAGAAGGCACTGGCGTACTTGGCGCTGTACGCCATGATGCGCGTCAGCGGGTGTCCCTGGCGGTCCAGCGCCTGCCGGATGGCACCGACGCGGCCGTCCATCATGTCGCTGGGGGCAATGATGTCCACGCCGGCCGCTGCATGCGCCAGCGCCTGCTTGACCAGCTGTGCCACGGTCTCGTCGTTGAGGATGTAGCCGGTTTCGTCAATCAGGCCGTCCTGGCCGTGGCTGCTGTACGGGTCCAGCGCCACGTCGGTCAGCACGCCCAGGTCCGGGAATTCCTTCTTGAGCGCGCGCACCGTGCGGGGAATCAGGCCGTCGGGGTTGATCGATTCGGATCCCTGCTCGTCCTTCAGGTGCGGCTCGATGGCGGGGAACAGCGCCATGACTGGGATGCCGAGCCGGACGCAGTCTTCGGCCACCGGCAGCAGCAGGTTCATGGACAGGCGCTGCACGCCGGGCATGGGCGCCACGTCCTGGCGCTGGTTCTGGCCGTCGATGACAAATACGGGGTATATCAGGTCGTTGACGGACAGCGTGTTTTCGCGCACGAGGCGGCGCGTGGCCTCGTCGCGGCGCAGGCGGCGCGGGCGCGAGGTGGGAAAGGGCGCGGGCTGGAATGGAATCATGGGCAAATTGTGCCGCATTTGCCCGCTGCCGTCGGATTTGGGGCTGGTGGCGCAAAATGTCCCGCTGCCGATACACTTGGGTGTTGCAGCCGGAGCGCTTGCCGGCCGGCTCGCGGCTGCCGCATTCCTTGCCCTGCGGGGCTGCTGCCAAGAGCGGCTGCGGACCCCGGATTCCGGGCGGGCTGCACGGGCAACGACCACGAGACGGGAGGCCGGATCATGCTGTGGATCAAGGCGCTGCACATTGTTTTTGTCATCAGCTGGTTTGCCGGGCTGTTCTACCTGCCGCGGATTTTCGTCAACCTGGCGATGGTGCCAGCGGGCTCGGACGCCGAGCGCGAGCGCCTGCTGCTCATGGGCCGCAAGCTGTACCGTTTCATGACGCTGCTGGCGGTGCCAGCGCTGGCCTTTGGCCTGGTACTGTGGCTGCACTACGGCATAGGCCGGGGTCCCGGCAACGGCTGGCTTGACGCCAAGCTGTTGCTGGTGCTGCTGCTGATTGCCTATCATGGCCTGTGTGGCCGCCTGTTGCAGCGATTCGAACGCGCGCAGCAGGTCCGCGGCCATGTCTGGTTTCGCTGGTTCAACGAACTGCCGGTGCTGCTGCTGTTGGCAGTGGTTGTGCTGGTGGTGGTGAAGCCGTTCTGAATGCACATGACACCAGCGCCGCCGTCTGCCGTTCTGCCGCTGACGCTGCTCTACGCCGCGCTGATCGTCTACGCCAGCCTGTTCCCGTTTTCCGGCTGGCACGATCAGGGCATTGCGCCGTGGGCCTACCTGCAGGCGCCCTGGCCGCAATACTGGACCCGTTTTGACCTGTTGACCAACTTTGCCGGCTACGCACCCTTCGGATTCCTGCTGACGCTGACGCTGGCGCGTCTGTTGCGGATCGGGATGGCGATGCTGCTCGCGGTGTTGCTGGCGCTGCTGCTGTCATTTTCCATGGAGTGCCTGCAGTCGTACCTGCCGCTGCGCGTGGCGTCCAACGTGGATTTTGCGTTCAACGTATCGGGTGCCCTGGCCGGCGCGCTGGTGGCGGGGCTGGCGCTGCGCTACGGGCACGTCGAGCGCTGGCAACGCTGGCGCGTGCGCTGGTTTGCGCCGCATTCCCGCGGCGCGCTGGTCCTGCTCGCGCTGTGGCCGGTGGGGCTGCTCTCACCCACGATGGTGGCGTACGGCATGGGTCGCGTGCTCGAGCGGGTGGAAGACGGGGTCGCCGCGCTGCTTGAGGGCACGGCGTTTTTCGACCTCATGCCGCTGCGCGAGTTCGAGCTGGAGCCGCTGCTGCACAGCACCGAGACCCTGGCCGTGGCGCTGGGCGCACTGGTACCCTGCCTGCTGGGGTTCGTGGTCATACGCCAGCGCAGGCGGCGCCTGGTCTTTGCCGCGCTGGCGCTGGCCGGCGGCGTGGCCGTGCTGTCGCTGTCGGCGGCGCTGGCCTGGGGGCCGGCGCACGCCTGGGCCTGGACCACGCCGCCCGTGCTTTGGGGCGTTGCGGCTGCAGCCTGCGCTGCGCCGGTGCTGGCCTGGCTGGCGCTGCCGGCGCGCATGGACATGGCGCTGCTCATTGCCGCGCTGGTGGTGCAGCTGGTCATCGTCAACGGCGCGGCCGAGAGCGTGTACTTTGCCACGGCACGCCAGTCCTGGGAGCAGGGGCGGTTCATTCATTTCTTTGGACTGACCGAATGGATAGGCGGGCTGTGGCCCTTCGTGGCGCTGGGATACATGCTGCTGCGGCTCTTTGCCCCGCCGACGCGGGCCGCGCCGTCCGCGCCTCTAAAATCGACGCATGAGTGAATCTGCAGCGCAGCCGCCGCCGTACTACGAGCGGCACATTTTCTTTTGCCTGAACGAGCGCGATACATCGCACGGCGACGATTGCTGCGCCGACCACGGCGCGCCCGAGATGTATGCCTATTGCAAGAGGCGGGTCAAGGCCGAGGGGCTGGCCGGACCGGGCAAGGTACGCGTCAACAAGGCGGGCTGCTTCAGCCGCTGCGCCGGCGCGCCCGTGGCGGTGGTCTACCCGGAGGGCGTCTGGTATACCTACCTGGACAGCCAAGACATCGATGAGATCATCGAGTCGCACCTGAAGGCCGGCCAGAGGGTCGAGCGCCTGCTTTTGCCGCCCCAGACCGGCCGCTGGCCCTGAACACGCAACGCGCTGCGCGAGCCCTGCGGATAGCCATGAACACACAAGTCTCTTCCGCTGTCTTTCACGGTCCGGCCGGCGACCTGGAAGCACTGGTCTCCAGCCCGGCTGACACGCCGCGTGGCACCGCGGTCATTGCCCATCCACACCCGCAGTTCGGCGGCACCATGACCAACAAGGTCGTGCACACGATCGCTCGCGCCTGTGTGCAGGCGGGCTGGCGCGCCGTCCGCTTCAACTTCCGCGGCGTGGGCGCGAGCCAGGGCAGCTATGATGAAGGCCGCGGCGAGGCGCTGGACCTGGTTGCCGTGGTTGAGCAGGCGGCGCCGGCCGACACGCCGCTGCTGATGGCCGGGTTCTCGTTTGGCGCCTTTGTGACCACGCAGGCCATTGCCGCGCTGGCGCCGGCGCGCGTGCCGGACAAGATCGTCCTGGCGGGCACCGGCGTGGGGAATTTTGACGCCCGGCCCATTGCGGACGAGCTGCACGAGCGCACGCTGGTGGTCCATGGCGAGCAGGACGACACCGTGCCGCTGGCCGCGGTCCTGGACTGGGCGCGGCCGCAGGCGCTGCCCATCACCGTCATCCCGGGCGGCGAGCACTTTTTCCATGGCCGCCTGCCGCTGCTCAAGGCCCTGGTGCTGCGCCACCTGCGCAGCTGATGCAGCAAACCCGTTTTGTCTTTTTTTTCTGATACGGCACTTTTCATGATCCGAACCACCCGCTTCCTGTCCCTGCTGCTTGTCTGCCTGCTGTCGCTCACGGCCCGGGCACAGATCCCCGAGCCGCCCGGCGTGGCTGCCGAGTCCTACCTGGTGATGGACATCACCGCCGGGCAGATGCTGGCCGGGCACGACATCGACAAGCCGGTCGAGCCCGCGTCGCTGACCAAGCTCATGACCACGTACCTGGTTTTTGACGCGCTGCGCGCCAAGAAGATCACGCTGGAGCAGACGCTGCCGGTGAGCGAGGAGGCCTGGAAGACGCCTGGTTCGCGCATGTTTGTCGAGCCCAACACGCAGGTACCGGTGGAAGACCTGCTCAAGGGGCTCATCGTGCAGTCCGGCAACGATGCTTCCGTCGTCCTGGCCGAAGGGCTGGGCGGCACGGTGGACCACTTCGTGCAGCTCATGAACGACCAGGCTGCGGCGCTGGGCATGAAGGACACCACGTACAAGAACCCCGATGGACTGCCAGATGCCGGCCACCTGACCACCGCGCGCGACCTCGCGACGCTGTCCGTGCACCTGCTGCAGGATTTTCCCGAGTACGCGCACTACCACGCCATCAAGAACTACCGCTACCCGGGCACGCCCGAGGCCAACGCCACCAACCGCAACCGCCTGCTGTTCATAGACCCCACGGTCGACGGCCTCAAGACCGGCCACACCGAGGCGGCCGGCTACTGCCTGGTGGCCACCGCCAGGCGCGAGTTTCCCAACGTGGGCGAACGCCGCATGCTGACCGTCGTGCTGGGTGCCAGCAGCGAGAGCGTGCGTACCACCGAATCGCAGAAGCTGCTCAACTGGGGCTACACGGCGTTCGATGACGTCAAGCTGTTTGACGCCGGCGCGGCAGTGGCCACGCCGCGGGTCTGGAAGGGCAGCGCCAAGACGCTGGAGCTGGGCAGCACATCGCCCATCGTGGTTGCCGTGCCCAGTGGCAGCGCCGACAAGATCAGGACCGAGGTGGTGCGGCCCGAGCCGCTGATCGCGCCTTTCACCCAGGGCGAGAAGGTGGCCACGCTCAAGGTGTCGCTGGGCGAGCAGCAACTCAACGAAGTGCCGCTGGTGGCCCTTGAGGCCGTGCCCGAGGCCGGCCTGCTGCGCCGCGCCTGGGATGCGGCCTGGCTGTGGGTCACGGGCTGGTTCTGAGCGCCGGTGCCGCTGCTGTCTGCCCAACCGCCTTTCTGGATTGCCGCATCTTGCGTCGAGCGTGAGCGTGCCGTTTTCGCTCGACGGATGACGGATGACTTCGCCGCTGCGCGGCTTCAATGACGGCGGCTGTGCCGCCATGATGGGGAGGTTGAGCGTTGATGGGGAGGTTGAGCGTTGATGGGGAGGTTGAGCGTTGAGCGTTGAGCGTTGGGCGTTGGGCGTTGGGCGTTGGGCGTGATGGGTTCACGCTGGACGCTGAACGCTTGACGCCAAACGTTCATCAGCCGCCGCAGGCGGCTTTCATCAAGGCCCGCAAGGGCCGAGGTCATGCGCCGTGCGCAACGCTGCCGCTTCGCCCGTTCAGGCACGCATGAAAAAGATCACCGTCATCACCAGGCCCGTGCCGATGACGATGGTGCGCACCCAGAATGCCGGCAGCCACTTGGCCAGGCGGGCACCGGCAAAGCCACCGACGGCGGCAAAGATGGCCATGACCAGCGCCGGCGTCCAGACAATGGCGCCGCCCACCGCGTAGGCGGTCACGGACACCACCGACAGCACGGTCGAGTTCAGGTTCTTGAGCGCGTTGGCGGTGTTCAGGTTTTTCTCGCCCACGAGCAGGTACCAGGCCAGCAGCAGGATGCCGACGCCGCCGTTGAAGTAGCCGCCGTAGCTGGTGCCGGCGAGCAGGCCGGCGTTGCGCCAGCGCGCCAGCGGGGACGCGCCGCTGCCGACCCGCCGCACCAGCCAGGGGCCGGCGGCAAACAAGACGGTGGCCAGCAGCAGCAGCCAGGGCACGATGCCCGAGAACACGTCCGAGGGCGTGACCAGCAGCAGGGCAGCGCCGGCGGCGCCGCCGACGGCGCTGATCAGCATCTCGCGCGCCAGCAGGCGGCGCGGCAGCGCGGCCAGCTCCTGCCGAAAGCCGGCGACGCTGCCGAAATAACCGGGGCAAACCGAGAGCGCGCTGGTGGCGTTGGCGGGAATCGGCGGCACGCCGGCCCAGACCAGCGCCGGAAACGTGAGAAAGGTCCCACCGCCCGCAATGGCGTTCAGCATGCCGCCGCCAAACGCGGCCAGCGCCAGGATGATCCAGGTCAGGGGGTCCGGCATGGGGTTTGTTGCCGCGCACTTGCGCGCAGGGCGGCCCATGGTGCGGACCGGAACCCTTGCTGCAGCGGGCGACCAGGTTGAATGAAGCACGGGCGCAGCTTGTTGCCGCGCCCGTTGCCGTCATTTTAATGCGCGCTACCTGTCACGGGATCGGTGTCATGCTGCACCGCTTGCCCCCGCTGCCGCGGCACGGTGGCGCTCAAGCGGCCTGCCAGTTCTCGCAACCGCAGCAGCGGTTTGCCGCCATTCCGGCTGTTGCAGCCGGCGCCGCGTTCAACTGGCCTGGTCCGCAACATTCGGCCCGCTGCTGATCTCCTCAGGAGACGTTTTCAGCCTCTTCCTGCAGGATCCGGGTCGCTGAATCGTGCGCCGTGGTTTCGTTTTCCAGGCCCGTTTTGGCGTCGGCCAGGGGGGCGTCAGATGTCGCCGCCGGCATGTCCGTTGCGAGGATCTGCGTGGCGCACAGGGCTGCCGCGCCGCTGACCGGCTCGCCGGCATCGCCGAAGGTGGTCCAGCCCGCCTCGTCCAGCAGCTTGCGGCGATCCCAGGAGCGCGCTGCTTCCAGCTCGCTGTAGAGGGCCACGGCATCTGCCGAGGCAAGCACACGCTGCGTGCAGACGTTGGCCGCCAGCGCGGCCACGGCGTCGTGGGTCGAGGTGTCGGCGCGCTCCTGGGCGGTGCCGCCAGTGACCCAGCCGCCAAAACCAAACCCCACGATCGTGGTGAGCACCGCAGCGCCCACGCACGACCAGAGCCAGACGGGCTTGCTTGGGCGGTATGCGTTCCAGCGATTTGACAGATTGGCCATGAGGTTTCCTTGCTTGGTACCTTTGCAGGGTAACACCTTATCGGGCCGCTGCATACCCGAAGACACGCCTTGATGCACATGGATACAGCGCACCCGGGAGACGACGCGGCGCGCAACGACGGTTCCGGCGCCTGTTGCGGTTGGTCGCGCTGCAATGCCTGGGCGTGAAGCGACAGCCCGCAGCCGCAGTCATCCGACTGCGCCGCGCGGCGGCCCGGCGGCCGCGGCGGGCGCTTGCACCAGGCACGCTGCGGTCAGGGTCAGGAACTGTCGGCCTGTTTCTTGGGTTTCTTCAGGAACGTCGGCAGGTTGAAGCTGGGTGGCACGCCCATGCGCGTGTTGATGACCCACTGCTGCGCGATGGACAGCAGGTTGTTGGTGAACCAGTACAGCACCAGCCCCGCCGGGAACATGAAGAAGATGACGCTGAAGCCCAGCGGCATGAACCACATCAGCTTGGCCTGCGTGGGATCCGGCGGCGCCGGGTTGAGCGCAGTCTGCAGCAGCGTGGTCAGCGTCATGAGGATGGGCAGGATGAAGTAGGGGTCCTTCACCGACAGGTCGTGCACCCAGAAGATCCAGGGCGCACCACGCATCTCCACCGCGGCCAGCAGCACCCAGTAGAGCGCGATGAAGAACGGGATCTGCACCGCAATGGGCAGGCAGCCGCCCAGCGGGTTGACCTTCTCCTCGCGGTAGATGCGCATCATCTCGGCCTGCATCTGCTTGGGTTCTTCCTTCAGGCGCGTGCGCATGGCCTGTATCTTGGGGTTGAGCGCCTTCATCTTGGCCATGCTGCCGTAGGCCTTGGCGTTGAGCCAGTAGAAGGCGATCTTGAGCAGGACCACCAGCGCCACGATGGACCAGCCCCAGTTGCCCAGCACGCCATGGATGTGCGCCAGCAGCCAGAAGATGGGCTTGGCCAGGATGGTGAGCCAGCCGTAGTCGCGCGTCAGCTCCAGCCCCGGCGCCGTCTCTTCCAGCAGCTTGGCTTCCTGCGGCCCGACAAAGAGGCGCGTGTCGTTGCTGGCATGGCCGCCGGGTGCGATCTGCCCCAGCGGCAGGATGATGCCGGCCGTGTAGCGGTCGTCGCCTATCTTGCGGATGAAGTTGTCGTGCTGGATGCCTGCCCCGGGCAGCCAGGCGCTGACAAAATAATGCTGCACCATGGCCACATAGCCGTCGTCCGCGTGCTTGACGTACTTGGCCTTGTCCTTGTCTATGTCCTTGAACTTGACCTTCTGGTACTTTTGTTCCTCGGTGTAGAACGCAGGTCCGGTAAACGCGCGGCTGAACGAGGACGCGCCAGAAACCTGGCTGCCGTCGCGCACGAACTGCAGGTACAGCTGCGGGTCTATGGCCTTGCCGCTGTCGTTGATGACCTCGTCGTGCACGTTGATGACGTAGCTGCCGCGCGTCAGTGTGTACGTCTTGACCAGCGTGACGCCATCCACCGGCGCCGATTCAAAGCGCAGCTGCAGCGTGTTCCGGCCCGGCTGCAGCGCCTTGTCGCCGCTGAACGCCATCGGCGTCTTGTGCGTGGGGAACGGGCCGCCGATGAGGCCCGACTGGGCCTGGTAGATGCCGCCCGGGCCGGTGCCGCCAAACAGCACGACGTTCTGGTCGGAGCCGTATTCTTCCGGGTAGTCGAGCAGCTCGCTGCGCACGATGGTGCCGCCTTCGCTGGAGAAGGTCAGCTTGAGCACGTCGGTGTGCACGTCTATGGTCGTGGGCGCGGCCTGCGTTTGCGCGGGACTTGCGGTGGCGATCTCGCCGGCCGCACCTGCCGCACCAGGTGCTGCGGCCGGGGCCTGTGCCGTCGGCACGCTTGCGTCCGCAGCTGGCGCCGAATCGGCGTCCCCTGTCTGCTCGGGCGCCGCGGTGGTTGAGGCGGACGGGAAGAACGTGGCATCGCGGCCGTTGTAGACCTGCCACTGGTCCCAGAGCATGACCAGCGAGAATGCAAAGATGACCCAGAGAACGATGCGGCGGATGTCGTTCATGTTTGTTTCACTATTTGTGTTGGTGTGTCCGCCTGCTGCAGCGCTGCAGCAGGCGGGAAAGTGGGCGGGGTGCCTCGTCAGGTACCGGGTCGTGGCCGCCGTCGCACCAGGGATGACAGCGAACCAGCCGGCGCACGGCGAGCCAGCTGCCCCCCGCGGCGCCGTGCCTTTGCAGCGCCTGCAGCGCGTATTGCGAGCAGGTGGGCTCGAAGCGGCACGACGACCCCAGCCAGGGCGACAGCAGCAGTCGGTAGCCCTTGACGAGCAGTATGAGCAGGCGTTGCATCATGGTGTTTGCCGGGCCAGCAATTCAAGAAGTTCAGTGCGTACGGCCCGCTTGAGCGCCACGGAGCTGGCGCTGGGGTAGTCGGTCTTGTCCCAGGCTGCGCGCAGGCGCAGCAGCCAGGCATCGCTGCTGTGCGCCAGCGCCTGGGCGCCCACGGCATGGATCTGGCGCCGGATCAGGTTGCGCCGCACGGCGCGGCGCGCCCAGCGCTTGGGAACCATGGCGTCCAGCCAGAGGCCGTCGTGGCCGCAAAACAGCGTGTGCGGTCCGGCGGCTGGCCCGCTCCCGGCTGCGGGCAGCGGCAGGTGATGCAGCGCAAAGTGGCGCGTCGTGGCCACCGGATGCCGCTGCAGCAGCGCCTGGAACTGGGGCCGGCTGCGAAAGTGGCGAACCACCGTCTGCGACATGCACATGCCCCAGCGCCATCAGCGCCGCGTTGCGGGTGCGAGCTGGAACACCGGGCCGTCAGACGGACAGGCGCTTGCGCCCCTTGGCGCGGCGTGCGTTGATGATGGCACGGCCGCCGCGGGTCCTCATGCGCACCAAAAAGCCGTGGGTTCGTGCGCGGCGCGTCTTGGAGGGTTGATACGTACGCTTCATGATCTTGATACTTTCTCGTCGGAGTTCGTTGCGGGCCGTTGCCTGCTGCCATGCCCGGCAAGGGTCGCGACCGCTCAGGGCCAGCGTCCGCGCAGCTGATGCAAGGGGCAGCACCCGGGCGTATCCCGGCAAGGGGCATGCCCAAGCCGGGAAACCGGCTGCCGGCAGGCTCGCTCAAGCACTGCAAGGCGGGCTGCCTTGGCAGGGCGAACTTTTTATTATCGCAAAAATTGCCGGTTCCACCAAGCGATGCGTATCTGCGCCGTCCCGGGCGGGTCGATCGGGCGACGCCGGACCCGCGCGGGCCCATGCCCGGCAGCGTATCGTGGAACGGTCGGTTCGACCCCTGTGAGGATTTGTCCGCCGGTTGTGGATAACTCGTCGTGTCGATACAATTGACGTTCCCGCCTTTGTTGTTTCTTCTCCTGCTTGCTGCTGGCCGAATCTTGAAATCAACCGCTGCCGCTGCCTCCGACACCGATGCCCACCAGACGCTGTGGCCGGCCTGCCTGCAGGCGCTGGCCCGCGAGCTGCCGGCGCAGCAGTTCCGGACCTGGATAGAACCGCTGCAGGCGCAGTCCAGCGCCGACGGCGCAACGCTGACGCTGCTCGTGGCCAATCGTTTCAAGCTGGACTGCATACGGACCCAGTACGCTGGCCAGATCAGCAAGGTACTGGAGGGCCTGAGCGAGACGCCGGTACAGCTGGAGCTGGCGATTGCGCCCCGCCAGCGCCACGCGCATGCGCGGCCCGCGCGCAGGGCGCCGGGCAGCGACACGCCGTCCGTTGCAGCTTTGCCGGCACGCGCAAGCCGCGCTGCCGACAGGCGCGCACCGGACGAGCACCGGCACCGGCTCAACACCGCGTTGACCTTCGAGACCTTTGTCGAGGGCTCGGCCAACCGCATGGCGCGGGCCGCGGCGCTGCACGTGGCGGGCGCGCCCGGCGAGCTGTACAACCCGCTGTTCATCTACGGCGGCGTGGGGCTGGGCAAGACGCACCTCATGCACGCCATCGGCAACCGGCTCCTGCGCGACCGGACCGACGCGAGGATCCTCTACATCCACGCCGAGCAGTTCGTCTCGGACGTGGTCAAGGCGTACCAGCACAAGACGTTTGACAAGTTCAAGGCGTACTACCGGTCGCTGGATTTGCTGCTGATCGACGACGTGCAGTTCTTTGCCAACAAGGAGCGCACGCAGGAGGAGTTCTTCAACGCGTTCGAGGCGCTGCTGGCCAGGAAGTCGCACATGGTCATGACCAGCGACACCTATCCCAAGGGGCTGACCAACATCCACGAGCGGCTGGTGTCGCGCTTTGATGCGGGGTTGACCGTCGCGATCGAGCCGCCGGAGCTGGAAATGCGCGTGGCCATCCTCATCAGCAAGGCGCGCGCGGTGGGCAGCGTCATGCCCGAGGAAGTGGCGTTCTTCATTGCCAAGAACGTGCGCTCCAACGTGCGCGAGTTGGAGGGCGCGCTGCGCAAGGTGCTGGCGTTTGCCCGCTTCAACCAGCGTGACATCTCCATTGTCACGTCGCGCGAGGCGCTGCGCGACCTGCTGTCCATACAGAACCGCCTCATCAGCGTGGAAAGCATCCAGAAGACGGTGGCCGACTACTACAAGATCAAGGTCTCGGACATGTACAGCCGGCGCCGGCCGGCCAGCATTGCCCGGCCGCGGCAGATCGCGATGTACCTGGCCAAGGAGCTGACGCAAAAGAGCCTGCCCGAGATCGGTGACCTCTTTGGCGGGCGGGACCACACCACGGTGCTGCACGCGGTGCGCAAGATCGGTTCGGAGCGGCAGCAGCTGACCGAGCTGAACCAGCAGCTGCACGTGCTGGAGCAGACGCTGAAGGGATGAAATCCGCCGCCGGACTGCGCCCGCGCTGCCGCCAGGCGAAGGCGCTGGAAAACAGGCGACAATACAAGGTTTGTGGCCGCTTGTTGCAGCAGCTTCGCGCATGTGGCAATTTTCAGTTGCGGGCGGGCGCCGCTGCCCGGTTCATCACACAGAGGAAACCATGGTCGTTCTGAAGACCACACAACAAAAATTGCTCTCCGCCCTGCAGTCGGTGGCAGGCATCGTCGAGCGGCGCAACACCATGCCGGTGCTGTCCAATGTGTTGCTGCGCAAGAACGGGCCGCGCATCGAGCTCACGACCAGCGACCTGGAGATCCAGTTGCGCACCGAGGCTGAACTGGGCGGCGACGAGGGCACGTTTGCCACGACGGTGGAAGTGCGCAAGCTCATCGACATCCTGCGCACCATGCCTGCCGAGCAGGCCGTGACGCTGGACGCCCGCGACGACAAGCTGGTGCTGCGCGGCGGCAGGAGCCGGTTCACGCTGCAGACGCTGCCGGCCGAGGACTTCCCGCTGGTGCAGGAAGCGCCGGACTTTGGCCAGCAGTTTGCGATCCCGCAAAAGACGCTCAAGCGGCTGCTGGATCGCGTGGCCTTTGCCATGGCGGTGCACGACATCCGCTACTATCTCAACGGCGTGCTGTTCGTGGCCGAGGGGCGCGAGCTGTCGCTGGTCGCGACCGACGGCCACCGGCTGGCGTTTTGCAGCGCCACGCTGGACGTGCAGGTGCCCAAGCAGGAAGTCATCCTGCCGCGCAAGACGGTGATCGAGCTGCAGCGGCTGCTCTCGGTGGACGGCGGCGTCGATGACGGGCAGGCGCCCACCATCTCGCTGGCCTTCGCCAGCAACCAGGCACGCTTTGACCTGGGCGCGGTGCAGTTCGTGACCAAGCTGGTCGAGGGCCAGTTTCCGGACTACAACCGCGTCATTCCCAAAAACTACGGCAACCTGATCACGCTCGGGCGGGCGCCGCTGCTGGCCAGCCTGCAGCGTACGGCCATCCTCAGCAACGAGAAGTTTCGCGGCGTGCTGCTCAATTTTGCACCGGGCGCGCTGCGCATTGCAGCCAACAATGCCGAGCAGGAAGAGGCCGTTGACGAGCTGGAAATCGACTACGCCGGCGATGCCATCGAGATGGGGTTCAACGTGACCTACCTCATCGACATGCTGGCCAACGTCAACACCGAGGAGATGGTCACCATCGCCCTGCAGGACGCGGCCAGTTCCGCGCTGCTGACCGTACCGGGTGACGACGGGTTCAAGTACGTCGTCATGCCCATGCGCCTTTGATGCGCCATTGGCTGGCGCCGTGCCCAGCGCGCCAGCCGCACGCCGGGCCGCTCGCTGCCGGCCAGCGCCGGCGTGCCAGACAGTGAAAGCAATATGACCATGACCGAGCTCAATCCTTCCCCGCATAATTCATCCGAGGCCGCCGCGCTGGCAGGCGCGGGCTACGGTGCCGGCGCGATCCAGGTGCTGGAAGGGTTGGAAGCCGTGCGCAAGCGGCCAGGCATGTACATCGGCGATCCCAGCGACGGCACCGGCCTGCACCACCTGGTGTTCGAGGTGGTCGACAACTCCATAGACGAGGCGTTGGCCGGCTACTGCGACGACATCCTGGTCACCATCCACACCGACGGCTCGATCAGCGTCGCAGACAACGGCCGCGGCATTCCCACCGCGGTCAAGATGGACGACAAGCACGAACCGCGCCGCTCGGCCACCGAGATCGCGCTCACCGAGCTGCATGCCGGCGGCAAGTTCAACCAGAACAGCTACAAGGTCTCCGGCGGTCTGCACGGCGTGGGCGTGAGCTGCGTCAACGCGTTGTCCAGCCTGCTGCGCGTGACCGTGCGGCGCAAGGGCTGGGAGCACGAGCTGGAATTCCAGCGCGGTGTCCTGCAGGACCGGCAGATCGAGGTGGTCGACGGCGTGGAGACGTCGCCCATGAAGCGCGGCGCGGCCACCGACCGCACGGGCACCGAGATCCGCTTCCTGCCCGACACCGAGATCTTCCTGGAGAACAACCAGTTCCGCTATGAAGTCCTGAGCAAGCGCCTGCGCGAGCTCAGCTTCCTGAACGACGGCGTGCGCATCCGGCTGGTGGACGAGCGCAGCGGCAAGGAGGATGACTTCTCCGGTGCCGGCGGCGTCAAGGGCTTTGTCGACTTCATCAACGGCGGCAAGCGCGTGCTGCACCCCACGGCGTTTCATGCCACCGACTCCCGCCCGGCCGAGAGCTACGGCGGCATTGCCGGTACCGAAATCGGCGTCGAGGTGGCCATGCAGTGGAACGACGGCTACAACGAGCAGGTCATCTGCTTCACCAACAACATCCCGCAGCGCGACGGCGGCTCGCACCTGACCGGGCTGCGCTCGGCCATGACGCGCGTCATCAGCAAGTACATCGCCGATAACGAGCTGGCCAGGAAGGCCAAGGTCAGCATCAGCGGCGAGGACATGCGCGAGGGGCTGGTCTGCGTGCTCAGCGTCAAGGTGCCCGAGCCCAAGTTCTCCAGCCAGACCAAGGACAAGCTGGTCTCCAGCGAGGTGCGCGCGCCGGTGGAAGACATCGTCGCCACCCGGCTCACCGAGTTTCTCGAGGAAAACCCGCAGGACGCCAAGATCATCTGCGGCAAGGTGGTCGACGCCGCGCGCGCGCGCGAGGCTGCGCGCAAGGCGCGCGAGATGACGCGGCGCAAGGGCGTGCTCGACGGCTTTGGCCTGCCGGGCAAGCTGGCCGACTGCCAGGAAAAGGACCCGGCGCTGTCGGAGATCTACATCGTCGAGGGCGACTCGGCCGGCGGCAGCGCCAAGCAGGGGCGCGACCGCAAGTTCCAGGCCATCCTGCCGCTGCGCGGCAAGATCCTGAACGTCGAGCGGGCGCGCTATGAAAAGCTGCTCTCGAGCAACGAGATCGTGGCGCTGATCACCGCGCTGGGCACCGGCATAGGCAAGACGGCCGACGATTCGGGCCGCAGCAACGCCGACGACTTCGACATCGAGAAGCTGCGCTACCACCGCATCATCATCATGACCGACGCCGACGTGGACGGCGCGCACATCCGCACGCTGCTGCTGACCTTCTTCTACCGGCAGATGCCCGAGCTGGTCGAGCGCGGGCACATCTACATTGCGCAGCCGCCGCTGTTCAAGGTCAAGGCGGGCAAGGAAGAGCTGTACCTCAAGGACGAGGCGGGGCTGGACAGCTTCCTGCTGCGCGTGGCGCTCAAGGACGCCGTGGTCCGCACCGGCGGCGATGCACCGCAGGAGCTTGCCGGCGACACGCTGGACGAACTGGCACGCAAGCACCAGGTGACCGAAGCGGTGATCCGGCGCCTGTCGATGTTCATGGACGAGGAAGCGCTGCGCGCGATTGCTGCGGGCGTGCAGATCCGGCTCGACGATGCGGAATCCGCGGCGGCCAGCGCCGTGGAGCTGCAAAAGCACCTGCACGCGTTGCGCGCCGGCGGCGCCGCGCCGGTGGTGACGGCCGAGCAGGATCCGCACACCGGCAAGCCGCTGCTGCGCATCCACCGCTCGCACTACGGCAACATCAAGACCAGCGCGATCGGGCTGGATTTCGTGCGCGGCGCCGACTATGCGGTGCTGGCCGAGGCGGCGCAGACCTTTGACGGCCTGCTGGGCGCCGGCGCCAGCGTGGCGCGCGGCGAGGGCGAGCGCATGCGCGAGCAGGAAGTGGCGGATTTCAACCAGGCCATGGCCTGGCTCATCAGCGAGGCCGAGCGCACCACCAGCCGCCAGCGCTACAAGGGCCTGGGCGAGATGAACCCGGAGCAATTGTGGGAGACCACCATGGACCCGGCCACGCGCCGCATGCTGCGCGTGCAGATCGACGACGCCATCGAGGCCGACCGCATCTTCACCATGCTCATGGGCGATGATGTCGAGCCCCGGCGCGAATTCATAGAAACCCACGCCCTGCAGGCGGGCAACATCGATATCTGACCGGCGCCGGACCCGCGTTGCGCTGCGGGCCGGAGTGCCGGAGACTGCCTTGCCCAGCCTGCACGTCGCCGCGCCCGCGCCCGCGCCACCGCCGGTGGCCGGGCCCGGCCACCGCCGTCCGGGAGCGCTGGTCGCGCTGACGCTGGCGATGGTCGGCGTGTTTGCGTTCCTGCAGGTCTATTCGGTCCAGTCCATCCTGCCCGAGCTGCAGCGCGACTTGGGTGCCAGCGTCGTCGAGGTCGGCAACGCCGTGGGCGTGACCATCCTGGCGGTGGCGCTGGTCTCGCCCATGGTCGGCATGCTCTCGGATGCGCTGGGGCGCAAGTGGCTGGTCGTCGCCTGCGTTTTTGCGCTGGCCGTGCCCACGGCGCTCATGCCGCTGGTCGAGACCACGCGCGGGCTGCTCGTCCTGCGCTTCCTGCAGGGCCTGGCCGTGCCCGGCGTGACGGTGGTGACCATGGCGTACATAGGCGAGGAGTTCCGCGGCGCCGCCATGGTCCGAATCATGACGCTGTACATCACCGGCAACGTGCTGGGCGGCTTTCTCGGACGCTTCCTGCTGGGCCACCTGACCGAGATCATGGCCTGGCGTGCCGCCTTTGTCGTCATGGCGGTGCTCAATGTGGCCGGCGGCGTGCTGGTCTGGCGCGTGCTGCCGGCGTCGCGCCATTTCGTTGCCAGCACGCGGCTGGCCGACAGCCTGCGCACGCTGGGCCGTCTGCTGCACGACCCGGCGGTGCAGGCGCCGTGCGCACTGGGCTTCACGGTGCTGTTTGCGCAGGTGGGCATGTTCACCTTCGTCAACCTGCACCTGGCCGCCGCCCCCTACGGCTTCAATTCAGCGCAGCTGGCCAACGTCTTTGCCGTCTACCTGGTTGGCGTGGTGGTGACCCCGCTGGCCGGGCGCCTCATGCCGCGGCTGGGGCTGCGGCGCACCATCCTGCTCGCGGTGCTGCTGTCGGCGCTGGGCGTGACCGCCACGCTGGCCACGCCGGCCTGGGCAATCATCACGGCGCTGGCGCTGGCTTCCTGCGGCGTTTTCATCACGCAATCGGCCACCACCAGCTTCATTGCCGCGCACGTCAGCGCGGGCCGCTCGCTGGCCAATGGCCTGTACTACACGGCTTACTATGGCGGCGGCTTTGCCGGTGCCTGGGTCTGTGGCATCGCGTACAGCCACGGTGGCTGGCCCGCCACCGTGGCGCTCATCGTGGCCACGCAGGCGCTGGGCTGGGCCGTGGCCTGGCGCTTCGTGCGCTGAGAGCGCGCTTGCGGTGCCTGGTACCGAGCCGGGCCGTGCGGCTTGCCGCTGTTATATTGACTGGACAAGCCTTCCCTTTCCAACCCAAGGAGACAACGCCATGGCGTTTGACTTGCCCACCCGTCTGGACACCCGTCCGCTGGCCGTCATCGGCGCCGGCACGCTGGGACGGCGCATTGCCCTCATGCTGTCGCTGCAGGGCGCCGAAGTCCGCGTCCATGCGCGCACGGCCGCCACGCGCGAGGCGGCGGTCGGCTGGGCCAAGGAACAGCAGCCGCAGTTGCTGGACAAGGTGGCCGGCAGCCGGGCCGGTGGCATCGTTGCCGTCGATGATCTGGCGGCGGCGGTGGACGACGCCTGGCTGGTCGTGGAGTCCGTCCCCGAGGACCTGGTGCTCAAGCAGGCGGTGTTCCGCCAGCTGGATGCGCTGGCGCCGGCCGACGCCATCCTGGCCACCAATTCGTCCTCGCTGTCGTCCAGCGCGCTGGTGACGTCGGTGGCCAATCCGGCGCGATTGTTGAACATACACTTCCTCATGCCGCCAGCGGTCGTACCCGTCGAGCTCATGTCCTGCGGCCAGACCGATGCCGCCGTCATCGAGCTGCTGGTGCAGCGCCTGCCCGCCTACGGCCTGTCGCCCTACGTGGTGCAGGCCGAGAGCATGGGCTTCATCTTCAACCGCATCTGGGCTGCCATCAAGCGCGAGACGCTGCTGGTGCTGGCCGAGGGCGTGACCACGCCGCAGGCGCTGGATGCCCTCTACCGCGAGGCCACTGGCCAGCGCATGGGGCCGTGCCAGCTCATGGACTCGGTGGGCCTGGACGTGGTGCTGGCCATAGAGGAACACTACGCCAGTGCGCGCCCGGCGCTGCCCGAGGCGCCGCGCAAGCTGCTCAGGGCCATGGTTGCCGATGGCCGCCTGGGCCACAAGAGCGGGCGCGGCTTTTACGACTACTCCGGGCCGAACGGGGCCAACCGCCCGTGATGACTGGCACGGCATTGTCGTGCATACTGGACGCATGAACTCCATCCGCAATGGTTTTCGTACGGCGTGCCGCGGCAAGGCGCCGGCGCTGGCGAGTGCCGCCGCTGCGGCCGCGCCCGGTGTCACGGTGTATGGCACCGCAGATGTCGGCGCCAGCCGCAGCCCGCGCTGATGCAATCCTCGCCATGATGCGCCTGATGCGAGCGCCCAACGCGGCCATGGCCACGGTGTGGGCCGACCTGCTGTGCGAGGCCGGCTATCCGGCCACGGTCGAGCGGCTGCACCTGACCAGCATTGCCGGCGAGATCCCGCCCGACCAGTGCCTGCCGGAGATCTGGCTGCGCTACCCGGAGCACGAGGCGGCGGCGCGCCAGCTCCTGCACGATCTGGAGCAGCTGCCGCAGCGTCGCTGGTACTGCCGCCACTGCGGCGAGCTGGTCGAGGGCGGGTTTGAGCAGTGCTGGAACTGCGGCACGTGGATGCCCATGGACTGAAGGGCGCGTGGCGCATGACGGATGACCTCGCTGACGCCTTGACGAGGTTGAGCGTTTGGTGTGACGGATGACAGATGACCTCGCTGCCGCATCGATGACTGCGGCTGCGCCGCCATGATGGGGAGGTTGAGCGTTTGAAGAGGTTGAGCGTTGAGCGTGGTGGGCACACGCTGGACGCTTGACGCCAAACCTTCATCAGCCGCCGCAGGCGGCGTTCATACAAGGCCCGCAAGGGCCGAGGTCATTGGTCATTCGGGCGGTCAATCGCGGCGAGGGCACCATGGGGAGGTTGAGCGTTCGGCGTTGAGCGTTTGGCGTGGCGCATGACGGATGACCTCGCTGCCGCCTCGATGACTGCGGCTGCGCCGCCATGATGGGGAGGTTGAGCGTTTGAAGAGGTTGAGCGTTGAGCGTGGTGGGCACACGCTGGACGCCGAACGCTTGACGCCAAACCTTCATCAGCCGCCGCAGGCGGCCATCATCAATGGCCCGCAAGGGCCGGCTTCATCCGTCATCCGTCATCCGGCAAGCTGGCGATGCTGTCCAATCGGGTGAAGACATGACCTGCCGCGCTTGCGGCGCTGCTCACGCGGCCAGCACCGGTGGCAGCGGCAGGCTCAGGATGAACCGCGCGCCACGGACCGGCGCTTCCGCGCAGCGTACCGAGCCGTCATGGTGCCGGGCAATTGAACGCACCAGCGACAGCCCCAGGCCAACGCCTCCTTCGTGTTCGCTCGCACCCGGCAGGCGGTAGAACGGCTCGAAGATGCGTTCCCGCTGGTCAGCGGGCACGCCGGGGCCCTGGTCATCGACCAGGATTTGTGCCATGCCACCGTGGCTTTGCAATGCGGCCCGGACCTGCGGGCCATGCTGCGGGTCGCCGCCGTAGCGCACCGCATTCTCCAGCAGGTTGCGGATGGCGCGGCGCAGCAGCTTGGCGATGCCGGGCACCACCATCTCCTGCACGCCGGCCGGCAGCGACAGGCTGGCGTCCACGCGCGCGCACTCCTCCACCAGCAGGCCGACCAGGTCCACCGCTTCGGTCGGGCCCAGGCTGGCACGCGGTGCATCCAGGCGGCTGGCGAGCAGGATCTCCTCGACCAGTTCGTCCAGCTCGGTCACGTTGCGCGAAATTTCGGCGCGCGTGTCGGCGTCGTCGATGGCGCCGTGCGACAGCTCCAGCGCCATGCGGATGCGCGCCAGCGGCGAGCGCAACTCGTGCGAGGCGTTGGCCAGCAGTGATTTTTGCGATTGCACGATCCGGGCCTGTTCGTCCATCAGCTCCTCGATGCGGTCCGCGGCCTGGTTGAAGTGGTGCGCCAGGTCGGAGATTTCGTCGGCGCCGCTGACGGCCACGCGCTGGTCCAGGTGGCCTTCGCCCCAGCGCTGCACGCCGTGCTGCAGGGTGACCAGGCGCCCGGTCAGGCGGCGCGCGATCGGGAACACGCCGAGCATGACCGCCAGCCCGGCCAGGCCGATGATCCACAGGAAGCCAAGCGGCGAGCGCAGGCGCCACATCAGCACCGACAGGCTGCTGCGCGACGATCGTGCAAACGGTGCCAGGTGCAGCTCGAGCGTGCGGCCGCTGTCCAGCTCGACACTGAAGTCGGTGCCCTGCTCGCGCGACCACTGGATGCGACCCTTGCCGCGCAGCGTCTGGCCGGTGCTGCTGTCATGGACGGTGACGGCGCGTGGCGGCTGTGCCTGGCGCTCCAGCTCGCGCTCCTGCTCGTACTGGTGCCAGGCCGCAGCCAGGATGAGGCTGAGGATGAGCACGCTGCCGACGATGGCCAGCCAGATGCGCAGGTACAGCTTGCGGGAAACCGGATTGGACATGCTGCGGTTCTACGGCTGCTCGCGCGCGAACACGTAGCCGACGCCGCGCACGGTCAGGATGCGCTTGGGGTTCTTGACATCGGCTTCTATGGCCGCGCGGATGCGGCCCACGTGCACGTCTATGGAACGGTCATACGCGTCAAGCTCGCGGCCGCGCACCGCCTCCATGATCTGGTCGCGCGTGAGTACGCGGCCGGCGCGCTCGGCCAGCACCACCAGCAGGTCGAACTGGTAGCTGGTGAGTGCGCACTCCTGGTCGTCCACGGTCACCGTGCGCGCGTCGCGGTCTATCTCCAGGCTGCCGAACAGCAGCGGCGTCTGCGCCGGCGCGCTGTCGGGTCCGCGGCGGCGCAGCACGGCACGGATGCGCGCCAGCAGCTCGCGCGGCTCGAAGGGCTTGGGCAGGTAGTCGTCGGCGCCCACTTCCAGCCCGATGACGCGGTCCATGGGGTCGCCCTTGGCGGTGAGCATGAGGATGGGCACATGCGCAATGTCGCCGGGTTGTGCGCGGATGCGGCGGCAGACCTCCAGGCCGTCCATGTCGGGCAGCATGAGGTCGAGGATGGTCAGGTCGACCAGCTGGCGCTGCAGCGCTTCCAGCCCACGCTTGCCGTCGGTGACGTGCACCACCTCGAAATCCGCCTGCGCCAGGTAGTTGCGCACCATGGCCGCCAGCCGCGTGTCGTCCTCTATCATCAGGATGCGGGCCTTGCTCATGCCGTTTTTCTGTCGTGGTCGGTGGGGGTACATGCCGCCATGTTGGCGGCGGTGCGTGACGCCGGGTTGAGCGCGCCGTAAAGTTGTGCAAACAAGGCGCGTCCCAGGCTGCGCTCCGGGCACTGTACAGCAGAATGTGCGGCGTCGTGACGTGCCGGCGCGGCGGCTTGCCCGGCTGCGCTCATGCCGGTGGCGCGAGCGTGCGGCTTCGCATGGCCAGCCACACCAGCAGCAGCACCGGCACGCCCAGCAGCGCGGTGCTGGCAAAAAAGCCGGCGTAGCCAAAGGCATCGACGTAGTCGCCCGAGAACCCGGCAATGAACTTGGGCAGCAGCAGCATCATGGAGCTGAACAGCGCGTATTGCGTGGCCGAGTAGTTGATGTTGGTCAGGCCCGAGAGGTAGCCGATGAACGCGGCCGAGGCCAGTCCCGAGGCCAGGTTGTCGGCCGACACCACCAGCACCAGCGCCGGCACGTGGTGGCCGATGCCGGCGAGCCAGGCAAACGCCAGGTTGGTGGCGGCGCTGAGCACGGCGCCCAGCATGAGCACCGGCATGACGCCGCGCCGCAGCGCCAGCGCGCCGCCGACAAAGGCGCCGACCAGCGTCATGATGACGCCAAAGATCTTGGTGACCCAGGCCACCTCGTCCTTGGTGTAGCCCATGTCGACGTAGAACGGGTTGGCCATGATTCCCATGACCACGTCGCTGATCCGGTAGGTGGCGATCAGCACCAGGATGAGCGCGGCATGCCACTTGTAGCGGCGGAAAAAATCGGCAAACGGCGCCAGCAGCGTGCCGCGCAGCCAGGCGCTGAAGTCCTGCATGGGTGGCAGCGGCCGCGGCGCCGGCTCGGGCGAGAGCAGCACGGTCAGCGCGCCCACGGCCATGGACGCGGCCATGACCAGGTACGCGATGCGCCAGGCTTCGTTGTCGTAGCCGGCCAGCGCCTGCGCGCGCGCGGCGATCCACAGCACGCCGGCGCCGGCCCAGATCATGGCCAGCCGGTAGCCGGTCTGATAGGTGGCGGCCAGCGCGGGCTGCTCGTCTACCGGTGCCGATTCGATGCGGTACGCGTCCAGCGCAATGTCCTGCGTGGCCGAGGCAAAGGCCACGGCCAGCGCGCACCAGGTGACCACGGTCAGCGAATCGTTGGGATCGGCCGCTGCCATGCCAACGAGTCCGGCGACGACGCCGCCCTGCGCCAGCAGCAGCCAGCTGCGGCGCCGGCCCAGCAGCCGCGTGAGCAGCGGCAGCGGCATGCGGTCGACCAGCGGTGCCCAGGCCCACTTGAATCCGTACGCCAGCCCGACCCAGCTCAGGTGGCCGATGGTCGAGCGGTCCACGCCGGCCTCGCGCAGCCGGAAAGACAGCGTGCCCAGCACCAGCAGCAGCGGCAGGCCGGCGGCAAAGCCCAGCGTGAACATGCGCAGGCTGGCCGGCGCCAGGTAGATCCGCAAGCTGGCCAGCCAGCCGCGCCTGGGCGCTGCGGCGTGCGGGCTGGCCAGCTCAGGCAAGCGCGACTCCTGCTGCAACAGGCCGGGGCGACGTCACGCGCGGTCGTTCAAACGCCATCGCGAACGAACGGGTTGCTGCGGCGCTCCCGGCCAAAGCTGCTCTCCGGGCCATGGCCGGGAATGAAGATGGTGTCGTTGCCCATGGGCCACAGGCGCTCGCGGATGCTGGCCACCAGCTGCTCGTGGTTGCCGCCGGGGAAATCGCTGCGGCCGATGCTGCCGGCAAACAGCACGTCGCCCACGAAGGCGCGCTTGGCCTCTGCGCTGTGGAACACCACGTGGCCGGGCGTGTGCCCGGGACAATGGCGTACCGCGAGCTCGCAGTGGCCGACCTGCACGGTGTCGCCGTCGTGCAGCCAGCGCGTGGGGACAAAGGCCTCGGCCGGCGGCAAGCCGAACATGCGCGCCTGCTCGGCCAGGCCGTCTATCCAGAACTGGTCGCCCGGGTGCGGGCCGATGATGGGCACGTCATGGCGCCGCGCCAGCTCGGCGGTGCCCCCCGCGTGGTCGATGTGGCAGTGCGTGAGCCAGATTTGCCGGAAGTCCAGGCCCTGCTCCTGCAGCGCGGCTTCTATGCGTGGCAGGTCTCCGCCCGGGTCGATGACGGCGGCCTCGCGCGTGGCGTCGCACCAGACGATGGAGCAGTTTTGCTGGAAGGGTGTGACCGGGATGGTCTGGTAGTGCAGTTGGCAGGCGGTCTTGGCGTTCATGGAATCAAATCGGCCCGATGGGCCGGCAAGAGGTGGAAACAGCGGCTGCGACGGCGGCCGCTGGTGCGCGGCGTCGGGGTCACGAGACCGGCGTGCGACGCGCTTGAGCGCAGAGCCTATCATTGCCGGATGCCATTGTCGCCTGTGCTGCCCACCTTTGCCGATGTGGAGGCTGCCGCTTCCCGCCTGGCCGGAACGGTCCACCGCACGCCCATGCTGACCTCCGGCACGCTGGACCGCGACACTGGCGTGCATTTTTTCTTCAAGTGCGAGAACCTGCAGCGCGCGGGGGCGTTCAAGTTCCGCGGCGCCTGCCATGCGCTGGCCCGGCTGACCGAGCGCCAGCGCCGGGCCGGCGTCGTTGCCTTTTCCTCGGGCAACCATGCGCAGGCGGTGGCGCTGGCGGCACAGCTGGCGGGCCTGCATGCTGTCGTTGTCATGCCCGGAGACGCGCCGCCAGCCAAGCTGGCTGCCACGCGCGGATACGGCGCCGAAGTGGTGCTGTACGACCGCTACGCCGACGACCGCGAGCAGATTGCAAGTGAACTGGCCCGCGACAAAGGCTACACGCTGATCCCGCCGTTTGACCACCCCGACGTGATCGCGGGGCAGGGTACCGCCGCGCTGGAGCTGTTGCAGGACGCCGGACCGCTGGACGCCATCTTCACGCCGCTGGGCGGCGGCGGCCTGCTGTCGGGCACGGCGCTGGCGGCCCGGGCACTGATGCCTCAGTGCAGGGTCTATGGCGTCGAGCCGGAGGCGGGCGACGACGGCCGGCGCTCGTTCCGGAGTGGCGCCCTCGTGCGCATAGACGCGCCGCGTACCATCGCCGACGGCGCGCAGACGCAGCAGCTCGGGCGTTACACTTTCCCCATCATCTTGCAAAACGTGACCGATATCGTATTGGCTTCTGATGACGAGCTGGTTGCCTGCATGCGCTTTTTTGCCGAGCGCATGAAGCTGGTGGTGGAGCCAACCGGCTGCCTGGGCCTGGCCGCCGCGCGCCGCATGCGGCATGAGCTGGCTGGCGCCCGCGTGGGCGTGATCATCAGCGGTGGCAACATCGATTTGTGCAGCTTGGCCGCGCTGCAGCGCCACAAAGACGCATCATGGGCTTGAGCCTGGTTCAAAGCCGCACGCTGCTGGCGCTGCAGGCACCATCGGTCACGGTGGAGGTGCACCTGGCCAACGGCCTGCCCAGTTTCACGCTGGTCGGGCTGGCGCAGACCGAGGTCAAGGAGGCGCGCGAGCGCGTGCGCAGTGCGCTGCTCAACAGTGGCCTGGGGTTTCCGCACAACCAGCGCATCACCGTCAACCTGGCGCCGGCGGACCTGCCCAAGGACTCCGGGCGTTTTGACCTGCCGATCGCGCTGGGCATCCTGGCAGCCAACGGCCAGATCGACGCCGCGCGGCTGGCCGACTGGGAATTTGCCGGCGAGCTCTCGCTGTCTGGCGAGCTGCGCCCGGTGCGCGGCGCGCTGGCCATGGCCGCCGCCTTGCGCGACGTCGCCGAGCAGCCGGCGCTGGTGCTGCCGCCGGAAAGCGCAGAAGAGGCGGCGCTGGTGCCGGGTGCGCCGGTCTACCGCGCGCGGCACCTGCTTGACGTGGTGGCGCAGTTCCTGCCGCGGGGGACCGAGGCGCCCGATGCCGACGGCTGGCAACGCGTGGCGGATCAGCCCGTGCCGTCGGCGCCCGCCTATCCGGACCTGCTCGACGTCAAGGGCCAGGCCGGCGCCAAGCGGGCGCTGGAGATCGCCGCAGCCGGCAACCATTCCATCCTCATGGTCGGACCACCGGGCAGCGGCAAGTCCATGCTGGCGCAGCGTTTTGCCGGGCTGCTGCCGCCCATGTCCGACGCCGAGGCGCTGCGCAGTGCGGCCATTGCCAGCCTCGAGGGGCGCTTTGACCGCAGCCAGTGGGGCCGCCGCCCCACGCGCACGCCGCACCACACCGCCAGTGCCGTGGCACTGGTTGGCGGCGGCTCGCCGCCGCGCCCGGGCGAGATCTCGCTGGCCGATGGTGGCGTGCTGTTCCTGGACGAGCTGCCCGAGTTTCCGCGCATGGCGCTGGAGGCGCTGCGCGAGCCGCTGGAAAGCGGTCGCATCACCATCAGCCGCGCCGCGCAAAGCGCGGAGTTCCCGGCGCAGTTCCAGCTGGTCGCCGCCATGAACCCCTGCCCCTGCGGCTACCTCGGGTCGCGCCAGCGCGCCTGCCGCTGCACGCCGGACCAGGTCGCGCGCTACCAGGGCAAGCTCTCCGGGCCGCTGCTTGACCGCATCGACCTGCTCGTTGAGGTGGCGGCGCTGCCGGCCGATGAACTGCTGGCTGCAGCCAGCGGCGAGAGCACCGAAACAATACGTGCGCGCTGCATCGCCGCGCGCCAACGCGCGCTGGCCCGGCAGGGGCAGCCCAACCAATCCCTGCAAGGCGACACGCTGGACACGCACCTGCAGCTTGATGCCGATGCCGGGCCGTTCGTGCGCACGGCGGCCACCCGGCTGGGCTGGAGCGCCCGCGCCACGCATCGGGCGCTGCGCGTGGCGCGCACCATCGCGGACCTGGCCGGCAGTGATGCCGTCACGACCGCGCACGTGGGCGAGGCCATCCAGTACCGAAGGGCCCTGCAGGTGACGCAGTAGGGGGCGCTGCGCCTTGGACGTTGAGCGTGGCGGATGACGGATGATCTCGCTGGCGCATTGATGATTGCGGCTGCACCGCCATGATGGGGGACGGGCGAGGTGTGGTATACGCTGGACACGACTTGCACAACCTCACCCTGCCCGGATCATGACCACCATCACCCGCCGCCAGCTCGTGGGCCTGGTCCTGCTCACGCTCATGTGGGGGCTGAACTGGCCGGTCATGAAGCTGGCGCTGCGCGAGATGCAGCCGCTGTGGTTCCGCGCCGTGACCATGGGTTTTGGCGCGCTGGCGCTGATGCTGTACTTCATGGCGCGCGGCGTGCGCATGCTGCCGCGCGGCGGCAGCGAGTGGCGCGATGTGGCCGTGCTGGGCGCGCCCAACATCCTGGGTTGGCATGGCCTGTCGATCATTGGCGTGGCGCATCTGCCCGCCGGCCGCGCTGCCATCCTGGGCTTCACCATGCCGGTGTGGACGGTGCTGCTGGCGGTCCTCTTTTACCGTGAGCGCTTCAGCGCGCGCCTGGCGCTGGCGGTGGCCGCGGTGCTGCTCGCCATTGGCCTGCTGCTCTGGGACGAGCTGGCGCAGCTGGCCGGCAGCCCGGTGGGCGTGGCCTGGATGCAGGGCGCGGCCCTGGCCTGGGCGCTGGGCACCATCTGGATGCGCCGCGCCAGGCTCAGCATGCCGCCAGAGACGCTGGTGGTCTGGATGATGCTGTGCAGCAGCGTCGCGCTGGTGCTGCTTGCGGCCTGGCTGGAGCCGCCGCAATCCTGGCACCTCAGCGCCATCATCTGGGCCTGTATCGTCTGGGCCGTGCTGCTCAACTACGGCGCGGCGCAGGTCATCTGGTTCCGCCTTGCGCGCGTGCTGCCCGCACCCACCAGCGCCATGAGCATCATGGCCGTGCCCATGGTCGGCGTGCTCAGCGCACCGCTGATCGGCGAGTGGCCCAGCTGGCAGGACGGCGTGGCCATGGTTTGCGTCATGGTGGCGATTGCGGCGGTCTTGCTGCTGCGCGACTGAAACAGCCGCGTGGCATCCAAGAGGTTGGGCGTATTGCGTTGAGCGTCCAGCGAATAGCGTACACCGCACCACGCCCAACGCCCAACGCCCAACGCCCAACGCCCAACGCCCAACGCCCAACGCCCAACGCCCAACGCCCAACGCCC
>Ga0172382_10000829_pt1 | contig 57338 bp, 35 predicted proteins | sample Leawel138RmetaG_FD_122245 | JGI IMG/M metagenome (GOLD analysis project Ga0172382, IMG submission 122245) | Leachate microbial communities from a municipal landfill in Southern Ontario, Canada - Leachate well 138R metaG | ecosystem: Engineered > Solid waste > Landfill > Unclassified | place...
GGATCGCCCGGATGGAGTCGCCGCCGAGATCGAAGAAATTGTCGCGCCGGCCGATGTCCTCCCGGTCGAGAACCCGCCGCCAGATATCGAGCAGAATCCGTTCATTCTCGCTGGCCGGCGGTTCGCGGCGATTCCCCGTCGCCGGCGTCGCTGCGAGAAGCCGGCGGACGAGGGCGTCGCAGTCGATTTTGCCGTTGACCGTCGTCGGCAGTTGCGTCACGGCGAGAAAGGCGGTGGGAATCATGTATTCCGGCAGGCTGCCGCGCAGAAACGCCCGCAGGGCGTCGGTATCGAGGCCGTCGGTGATCACGGCGGCGGCGAGAATCGTCCCGCCGTCGCGCCGGACCGGAAAGACGCAGCTCTGGCGCAGCCGGGGATGGGCGGCCAGCGCCGCTTCGATTTCCCCCGGCTCGATGCGGTAGCCGCGGATTTTCAGCTGCGTGTCGCGCCGGCCGAGAAAAACGATCTCACCGTTTTCCAGCCGCCGCCCCAGGTCGCCGGTGCGGTACATCTTCCGCTCCGGCTGGAAGGGATCGGGGACGAAGCGCTCCGCCGTCAACTGCGGCGCGTTCACGTAACCCCGGGCGACGCCGGGCCCGGCGATGCAGATCTCCCCGGGAAAACCGATGGGGACCGGCTGCAAATGCGCATCGAGCAGGTGAACGGCGAGATTGGCGACGGGGACGCCGATGGGGATGGCGGCGGGGGCCGGCCCCTGCGGCGGGGTGCAATGATGAACGGTGGCGCAGACCGAGGTTTCGGTGGGGCCGTAGGCGTTGTAATAGCGCAGCCGTCCGGCGTAGCGCAGGGCGTCGGCGGGGATCGCCGGCTCCCCCGCCGTAATCAGCGTTTTCACCCCGGCAAGAGCCTCGGCGTCGAGGGCGTTCAGGTAAGAGGGGGGCAGGGTGAGGACGCTGACCCCGGTCTGCTGCAACAGGGCGGCGAAGGCGGCCGGATCGCGCAGCGTCGCTTCCTCGGGAAGAACCAGGGCGGCGCCGGAGAGCAGGGCCATGAAGATCTCCGACAGGGAGGCGTCGAAGGAGATGGAGGCGAACTGGAGGACGCGGTCTTCCGGCGCCACCGCGAAGAGCGCGATCTGGTCGAGGACCATGTTGACGAAACCGCCGTGTTCGACCATCACCCCCTTGGGGCGGCCGGTGGAGCCGGAGGTGAAAAGGATGTAGGCGAGGGAGGACGGCGCGGCCAAAACCCCGCCGACGCTCGGCAGCTCGGGCGGGGGATCGAGGGGCAGGACGGTGGTGTCGGCCAGTTCGCCGGGGGCGAGCCCCTCCTCGGCGAGCAGGAGCCGGCAGCCGCTTTGCGCCAGCATGTAGCGGATTCGCTCGGCCGGCAGGGCCGGATCGATGGGCAGCCAGGCGCCGCCGGCGCGCAGAATGCCGAGCAGGGCGGCGATGCTGGCCGGTGCGCGGCGGCCGACGACCGCCACCGGCTCTTCCGGCCGCAGGCCGATCGTCCCCGTGAGCAGCGCCGCCACCCGGCCGGCCCGGACATCGAGCTCGCCATAGGTGAGCGCTTCGCCCCGCCAGAGCAGAGCGGTGCGATCCGGATTTTCGCGCACCCGCGCTTCGAACAGGTCGATGAGGGTCTTGTGCGGCGCCGGCGTCCGGCGGGGCGCGGCGAAGCGCTCCAGCAGAACGCGCCGTTCTCCGGCGGGCAGGAGGTTGAGCGAGCCGGCCGTGGCCGCCGGGTCGGCGGCCGCCGACCGGCACAGTTCGCAAAAGCAGGCGAGCAGGCGGTGCATGCGCGCGGCGTCGTAGAGGTCGCTGGCCCAGACGAGTTCAAGGTGCAGCTCGTCGCCGACGGCGAAGAAGTTGAAGGTCATGTCGAAGCGGCTGGCCCCGGGGGCGACCCCCTCCAGAGGCGCGATGATCAGGCCGCCTGTTTCTTGCACCTCGTCCTCATCCTGCAGCACGACCATGACGTCGAACAGCGGCGAGCGGCTCATCTCCCGGCGCACGCCGAGGTCCTCCACCAGCCGGTCGAAGGGGTAATCCTGGTGCGCCATGGCTTCGGTGACCGTCGTGCGCACCGTCCGCACCACTGCGGCAAAGGCATCGTCGGGGCGGATGGTGTCGCGCAGCGCCACCGTGTTGACGAACAGTCCGACGAGGGGTTCGAGCCCCGGGTGGTGCCGCCCGGAGACCGGCGCGCCGACGACGATGTCCTGCTGTCCGGCGCCGCGCAAGAGGAGGATCTTGACCAGCGCGACCAGAACGGGGAAGAGGCCGGCGTCGGCCTGGGTGGCGAGCCGCCGCAGGGGGCCGAGGGCCGCGGCCGGCAGGGCGACGGTATGGGCGCCGCCGCGCCAGGACGGAACGGGGGGGCGGGGGCGGTCGGCGGGGAAGTCGAGGAGCGCCGCGCCCGCCAGCTTGCCGCGCCAGTAGTCGCGGTGCGCCGTCGTCTGCGGGCGCGATTGCTGCTGGACGGCAAAATCGCGGTAGCGCAGGGTCAGCGGCTTGAGTTCGGCGGTGCGCCCCTCGGACCAGCCCCGGTAGAGGGTGAGGACTTCCTCGGCGAGAATGCGCATCGACCAGCCGTCGCTGACGATGTGGTGCAGGTTCCAGACGAGGACGTGGCGCTCGGCGGCGACGCGCAGCAGCAGCGCCCGGCAGGGCGGGCCGGCGGCCAGATCGAAGGGGCGGCCGATCTCCCGCCAGGCCAGACGGCGGGCGGCGTCTAGGGGATCGGCCGCGTCGCGCAGATCGAGGAGGCGAAACTCCGGCGGAAAATCGGCAATAATCCGCTGCCGAGGCTCGCCGTCCCGCTCGGCGAAAACGGTGCGCAGCGTTTCGTGCCGCTGGGCGACGGCGGCGAAGGCGCGGCGCAGCAGATCCGCATCGAGGCGGCCGTCGATGCGGTAGCAGGCGGGGGTGCTGTAGAAGGGGGAATCGGGGGCCATCTGCTGCAGCACCCAGAGCCGCCGCTGCATGTGGGTCAACGGATAATCGTCCGCCGTCGCCGCCGTCGCCGTCGCCACGGCGGCCGGCAGCCGTCCGGCGAGCAGGGCCGCCTGGCGGGCGACGGTCGGATGCGAGAAGACCTCGTCCAGCGCGAGGACGCTGCCGAGCCGGGCGTGCAGGCGGGAGACCAGGCGCGTCGCCTTGAGACTGTGGCCGCCCAGCTCGAAGAAATTGTCCTCGGCCCCCACCTCAGCCAGGGAGAGGACCTCGCGCCAGATGCCGGCAATCGCCTCCTCCAGCGGGGTGCGCAAAGGGACGACCGGGCGGCCGGCGGCGCGCGGTTTATTCTCCGGCGGCGGCGCCGGCAGCGTCTCGGGGTTGCAATGCACCAGGGGGAAATAGTGGACGCGGTGCAGCAGGTTTTCCTCGTTGGCGAGGTGCACGCTCCAGCCGCCGGCGGCGACTGCCGCCGCCGGTGGCGGCGGCGCGACAACGGTTGCCGGGACGGCGGCTTCGGGCGTTTTCCTTTCCGGCGCCGGCGGCAGAAATCCGCCGTCGAAACGGCCATCGATGTGCGCCGGCAGCGCCGGCAGGTCGCCGGTAGCAAAGCGGTGCGGCAGCTCTCCCACGCCAGCCGGCGGCGCCGCCTTGGCGCCGGCCCGCTGCAGAAACTCCCGGAAGGGGTGGTTTCTGGCCGTCTCGCGATGGTGCAGAACGATCCCGGTCAGCCCCTTCTCGCGGCAGTAGCGGCCGAGGCCGGCGAGGAGGGCGAATTCGACCTCGCGCCCGAGAACGCGGCAGCTCAGCAGCAAGGAATCGATCCGCAGGACGCCGGCGTCCGGCCGCCCGGCGATCAGGCCGACGATGCCGTAGCGGCCGAAACGGTCGGCGACTTCGACCGCCCACAGGACATGGCCCGGGTCGGCGAGCCGGGCTTCGATGTCCTCCCGGCTGCGCCGCCGGCCGTTGAGGTTGAACTGATTGGTGCGCAGGGTGAGCTGGGCCAGACGCTCCACCAGATCCTCGGAAGCGGTGGCGGCGCGCAAAGGGACCATGGCGACCTGCAGCCCGAGGCTGGCGAGAAAATCGTCGAGACCGACCCGGGCGAGGGTTTTCCCCCGCTCCTGCTCGGCGCGATACATGCCGCTGCGCGCGCGGTCCTCGTCGGTGACGGTGAAGCGGTCGAAGGCCCAGCACAGTTCCAGCCAGCGCGGGATCGCCCCGTCGTCGGCGGGCAGTTGCAGGGTCAGCACCTCCGGGGCGTGGCACATCACCTCGGCGCATTCCGCCCCGGAATCGTCGATGAAAATGAAGGAGTCCAGACCCAGATTCAGCTCTTGCGCCAACTGGCGCAGGTTCGCCGACTTGGGCGCCCAGTCGATGCGGTGGGCGACGAAATGTTCGCGGCGCAGAATCATTCCCGGTTGGCGAAACACCTCCCACACGTCCGCCTCGTTGTTTTTGCTGCACAGAACGAGGAGAAAACCTTCGGCGCGCTTTTGCCGCAGGAATCGTTGCAGGGCGGCGTAGCCCCCGGCGATCCGCACTCCGGCCGGCCCCTCCTCGCCGCAGACGCCGCCCCACAGGGTGTTGTCGCCATCGACGGCGATCACCTTGAATCCCGGCGTCTTCCAGGCGTGCAGCTCCCTGACGATGCCGCCGGCCATGGCGGCGTAGAAAGTTTCGGTGTACGGCACGTGCCCCGCCCGGTCCGCTTCCGAATCCAGAATATCGCCCAGCGCGTGGAGGCGCGGCAGCCCGGTCAGGTCGAGGAGGCGGACGCGCCCCCGGGGCGGCAGGACGGCGCGCAATCGTTCCCCCAGCTCCCGCAGCCGGGAAGCGACCTCCGGCGGCCGGCCGGCGGCGGGCGGCGGCGGGAGCAGCCCGACCAGCAGCAGTCCCCGGCCGCGCCAGTTTTTCAGTCCGTCGAGGAGGCGGCTGAAATTTTCCTCCAGCGTGCGCAGGCAGTCCGCCCGGTCGGCGTCGAGATCGCGCAGCCAGTCTTCGAAGCGCACCAGGAGCAGGTTGGCCCCGCCGTTGCCCGCCATTTCGCTGGCCGGATCGAGCAGTTGCCGGAAAATCTGGTTATAGGGGGCGAAAGCGGGCGCCAGGGGAAACTTGGTTCCCGCCGCCCAGAGGCGAAGATAAGGTTCCAACGGTTCGGCGGTGAAAGTGGCCGCCACCAGCAGCTCCAGCTTCGCCTCTTCGGTCGGGAAAGGCAGATCGGCGGGGTTGAAGAGATCGGCGGCGTCGACGGCACGACCGGGATCGATCGCGACCTGGTCCAGAACCTGCCGCAGATGCGCGCCGAAGGTCTCGACGACGGCGCGGTCGAAAACCGTTGCATCGAAGATGCAATGAAAGCCGAGGCGCGCCCCCGGATGGACCTGAATGGTCAGGGGGAAATTGGTATGGTCGAAAGCCTCGGCGGCGTCGATGGTGAAGCCGCAGCCCGCCGCGTCGGGGGCCTCCTCCTGCGTGTGGTTTTCGAAGACGACAATGTGGTCGGCCAGCTCCTGGCGCAGGGGGGTGCGGGCCTGAATGTCGGCCAGCGAGGCGAAATGGTGGGGCTGCCCCTCCAGGGACTGCCGGTGGGTGCTTTCGATGAGGTCGGCGAAGCGCGTTTCCGGGGCGGGAGCGACGCGCACCGGCACGGCGTTGATGAACAGCCCCACCATCTTTTCGACGCCGGGCAGATCGGCCGGCCGGCCGGAGACGGTGGCGAGAAAGACGACGTCGGCCGGGCCGCCGGCCAGGGCGTTGTAGCGGGCGAGCAGGGCCCCCCAGGCGGCCTGGACCACGGTGCTGAGGGTGGTGCGCTGCGCCCGGGCGCGGTCGGCCAGGGTGCGGGTGGCCGCCTCGGCCAGGGTGAAATCGACGAAGCCGGCGCGAAAGGGCGCGCCCGCCTCCTTTTCGCGCCGACCCGGCAGGCGCGCCCGGGTCCCGTAGCCCGCCAGCAGGGCGCTCCAGTAGTGCAGCGATTCCTCCCGGTCGCGGGCGCGGAGGTATTTCACGTAGCGGGCGAAGGGTGGCGGTTCGGGCAGATGGGGGCGCTCCCCCCGTTGCAAAGCCCGGTAGATGGTGAAAAGTTCATCGCGCAGGATGCCGGTGCTCCAGCCATCGAGAAGAATGTGGTGAAAGCTCCAGAGGACTTCGAAGGCGGTTTCGCCCCGCTGCAGAACGCGGACCCGCAGCAGCGGATCGCGATCGAGCCGGAAGGGGCGCGCCCGGTCGGCCCGGCGCTCCTCTTCCGCCCGCGTCTCCCGCGCCGCCGGCGAAAGGGGACGCAGATCGACGTACTCCGTCTCGAAGGGGCGCTCCTTGAGGACGATCTGCAGCGGCTCGGGGACCTTTTCGTGGACGAAAAGGGTGCGCAGGATGTCGTGCCGGCGCACCAGCTCCCGCCAGCTTTCGGCGAACAGGCGCAGGTCGAGGGCGCCGCTGATTTTCAGGGAGAGCTGTTCGAAGTAGGTGGTGGCGCCTTCTTCGCGCAGGGCGTGGAAGAGCATCCCTTCCTGCAACGGGGTGAGGGGATAAATGTTCTTGATGTTGCGTCTGTCCATCCGGCGCACCTAGGCGGAGAGGTTGTCGAGAATGGCGTCGAGCCCGTCCTGATCGAGCCCGTCGTAATCGATGTCGTGCGGCGTCAGACCGCCGGCCGATTGGAGGCAATGATCGACCAGCATCTCCAGCGCCTGGCGGTAATCGCCGGCCAGCTTCTCCATGGCGGCGACGCTGAAGCGGCGGGGACTGTGCGTGAGGGAAAAGCGCAGAACCCCCGCGGTAACGACCGCGAGAATATCGATCTCGTGGCTGCGCCGCATCGCCGGCGCGATCTCCGCTCCGGCGTTTTCCGCCGCCGGTGACCACCTCCCTCCGGCAAAATCCTGATCGAACTGCCCGAGGTAGTTGAAGCTGACGGGAAGGTCGGCGGTCGCCTCCAGTCCCGGCAGCCCCTCGTCCGGGCAGATTTGGGTGAGCAGGCCGAAGCCGATTCCCTTGTGCGGAATGGCGCGCAATTCCTCCTTGATCGCCCGCAGACGGTAGCCGGGATCGGGGTTTTCCGGCAGTTCGAGGCGCACCGGATAAATGCTGGTGAACCAGCCGACGGTGCGCGCCACGTCCGGGGCGTCGCCGAGGGGCTCCCGGCCGTGCCCTTCCAGGGCGATGCGGGAGGCCCGCTGTCCGTGCTGTTGTTCCAGGGCCAGGGCCAGGGCGGTCAGCAGCAGGTCGTTGATCTCGGTGCGGTACGCCTCGTGGACCGGGCCGAGCAGGCTGCGCGTCCGTTCCTGGTCGAACTCGAAGGTGACGGTGCGGCTCTCGCCGTGGACGCCGGGACCGTAACCGGGCAGATCGGGGCGCAATTCGCCGGCCGGCGCCTGGAGGAGCGAGCGCCACCAGGCGATTTCCCCGGCGAGGGCGCCGCTGCGGCAGTATTCGCGCAGGCTCAGGGACCAGTCCCGGAAGGAGGCGGTGCGGGGGGGCAGGGCGACGGGCGCGCCTGTTTCCAGAGCCGCAATGGCGGCCGAGAGGTCTTCCAGCAGGATGCGCCAGGAGACGCCGTCGATCACCAGGTGGTGGATGACCAGCAGCAGGCGGTCGCCGTCGGCCAGCCGGAAAAGCACCGCCTTCAACAGCGGACCTTGTTCGAGATCGATGCTTCGCTGCAGCGCCTCCGCTCGCTCCAGCAGTGCGCTTTCCGGCGCGGCGACGCCTTGCAGATCGAGGATCTCCAGGGCGACGGGCTGGCCCGCCGGGGCATTGGCTTGTTCCATCTGCCCGCCGGCGGCGCGAAAGGTCATCCGCAGGGCGTCGTGGTGATCGACCAGGGCGCGCAGCGCCGAGGCGAGAGTCTCCGCGGCGAGGGGCTGCGCCGTTTTCAGCAGGACGGACTGGTTGAAGTGCTCCCGTCCCGTATCGGCCCGCTGGAAGAAGAGTTTCTGCACGGCGGTGAGGGGAACCGGACCGCTCACCGGTCCCTGGTCCACCATCGGCGCGGCGGCGCTCAGGCATTCGGCCAGTTCAGCGATGGTCGGACTGCGGAAGATATCCCGGATTTCCGCCTTCAGCCCGAGGCGGTTGAGGCGGGCCGCCACCTGGATCGCCTTGATCGAATCGCCGCCGACGGTGAAGAAGTTGTCGTGAATGCCGATGTTCTCCCAGCCCAGGGTTTCCTGCCACACCGTCGCCAGGATCCGCTGCCGTTCGGTTTGCGGCGGCGCATGCTGCTCCTCCGCCGTCCGCCGGCACGGCGCCGGCAGGGCCCGGCGATCGATCTTGGCGCTGGAGGTCAGGGGGAAGGCGGCGAGAAAGACGAAATCGGCCGGAATCATGTAATCGGGGAGCGCCGCCCGCAGCCCGGCGCGCAGCGTCTCGACGGTCGGGGCCTCGGCGGCGGGAACGATCCATGCCGCCAGTCGGCGGTCGCCCGGCGACTCCTCGCGGGCCATCACCACCGCCTCCCGCACGTCGGGCAGGCGGAGCAGGGCCGCTTCGATCTCCCCCGGCTCGATGCGGAAGCCGCGAATCTTCACCTGGTCGTCGGTGCGGCCAAGAAACTCCAGAGCGCCGTCCGCCCGCCAGCGGCCGACGTCGCCGGTGCGGTAGACCAGCGCCTCCCCGGCCGCCGGCAGGGGGGTGAAGGTGCGGGCGGTGAGTTCGGGCCGGTTCAGGTAACCGAGGGCGAGGCCCGCCCCGGCGGTGCAGATCTCGCCGGGAACGCCGACCGGCACGAGGTTGTCCCGCCGGTCGATGACATGCACCCGGGTATTGGCGATGGGCCGTCCGAGGGGGATCGGGCCGGCGGCGTCTTGGCGGCGGACCCGGTGGGTGGTGGTGAAGGTGGAGTTTTCCGTCGGCCCGTAGGCATTGTACAACTCCAGGTCCGGACAGGCGTCGAGAAGCCGCGCCATATGGGACGGACTGGCGCTCTCCCCGCCGGTCCACACCCGCCGCAGGCCCCGGAACATCGCCGGATCGTCGTCGATGCAGCGATTGAACAGGCCGGTGGTCAGGAACATCGCCGTGATGCCGTGTTCGGCGAGCAGCCGGCCGATGCCGCCCGGCTCGAGGAGCGCCTCCCTGGCGGGAACGTGCAGCGCGGCGCCGTTGAGCAGGGCGCACCATATTTCCAGGGTCGAAGCATCGAAGGCCAAGGACCCGGTCTGCAGAAGCCGGTCCCGGGGGGCGAGCTCCTGCGCTCCGGCGTTGCGCACCAGGCGGACGATCCCCCGGTGCGGGACGAGAACCCCTTTGGGCCTGCCGGTGGAGCCGGAGGTGTACATGACGTAGGCCGGCGCGTCGGCGTCGACGGTCACCGGCGTCGCGGCCGGGGCGTCGAGGGCGTCGAAGCGGACGCTGGGAACCAGCTCCGCCAGCTCGTCGCCGCCGTCGACGATGCACAGCCGGGGTCGGGCATCGGCAACGACGAAGCGGCGGCGCTCCTCGGGCCAGGCCTCGTCGAAGGGGAGGTAGACCCCGCCGGCCAGAAGAATGCCGAGAAGGGCGGTGACCGCCTCCGGGCCGCGCTCCATGTGGATGCCGACAATGTCGCCGGGGAGCAGCCCCCGGACGATCAGGGCGGCCGCCAGGCGCTGCGCGCGGTCGGCCAGCTGCTGATAGGACAGCTCCCCTTCCGGGGCAAGAAGCGCCGGCCGCTCCGGAAAGCGCGCGGCCGTCTCCAGGAACAGGGCGGCCACGTCGCTATCGGGGATGGCGGCGGCGGTGGCGTTCCAGCCGCTCAGCAGCCGCTCCTTTTCCGCCGCCTCCATCAGCGGCAGCAGCGTCACCGGCTGTCGCGGGTCGGCGACCAGCCCCGCCAGCAGCATTTGCAGCTGGCGCGCCATGCGGGCGGCGCTCGCCGGATCGAAGAGATCGGCGTTGTATTCGAGGGCGCCGGCGAGTTCCCCACCCCTCTCCTCCATCGCCAAAGTCAGGTCGAACTTGGCCGTGCCGGTCTCCACCTCCAGAAACTCCGTCGTCAGGCCGGGGAACTCCACCTCCTGCGCCGCCGCGTTCTGCAGGGCGAAGACGACCTGGAAGAGGGGAGCGTGGGCCAGATCGCGCGCCGGGGCCAGCTCCTCCACCAGGTGCTCGAAGGGGATGTCCTGATGCGCGTAGGCCTCCAGGCAGGCGCCGCGCGTCCGCCGCAGCAGTTCGACGAAATCCGGATCGCCGGAGAGATCGACACGCAAGGGGAGGGTGTTGACGAAAAAGCCGATGAGCTCCTCCGTTTCACGCCGGTTGCGATTGGCGACCGGCGAGCCGACGACAATGTCGTCCGCTCCGCCGAGGCGGCCGAGCAGGACGGCGTAGGCGCTGAGGAGGGTCATGAAGAGTGTGGCGCCGTGTTCCCGGCCGAGCTGTCTCAGGCTCTGCGTCAACGCCTCGCCGATGCGGAATCTGGCCACCCCGCCGCGAAAGGTCTGTTGCGGCGGCCGGGAGCGGTCGCCGGGCAGCTCCAGCAACTCCGGCGCGCCCTGGAGCGCCGTGCGCCAATATGCGAGCTGGTCCTCCAGGGCCGCGCCGCCCAGGCAGTGGCGCTGCCAGCGGGCGAAGTCGGCGTACTGGACCGGCAGGGGGGGCAGCGGCGAGGGGCGCCCCTGGGCAAAGGCGCCGTACAGCGCCGCCAGCTCTTGGATCAGCAGCCCCACGGACCAGCCGTCGGCGGCGATGTGGTGCAGGGTGGCCAGCAGCACATGCTCCTGCGCGCCCAGCCGCACCAGCAGGGCGCGCAGGGGGGGCTGGCTGGCGAGATCGAAGGGCTTGCGTCCCTCGGCGGCGAGCAGGGCGCGCAAAGCCGCCTCCCGCTCCGGCGCCGGATATGCGCTGAGATCGCGCCGGACCATGCCGGCGAAAGGCGCGTCGGTGACGATCTGCTCCGCCTCTCCCTCGGCGGAGCGGATCAGGGTGCGCAGCGTTTCATGGCGGCGCACCACCGCCGCCAGCGCCCGATCCAGGGCCGGGGCGTCGAGCGCCCCGCCGAGGCGCAGGGCGCCGGTCATGTTGTAGGCGGCGCTCCCTTTGTCGAACTGATCGATGAACCAGAGGCGCTGCTGGGCAAAGGAGAGGGGCAGGTCGCCGGCGCGGGGGCCGGGAAGCAGCGGCGGCAGGTCGTCGTCCCCTTGGCCGGCGCATGCCCGCACCTCTTCCGCCAGGGCGGCCACCGTCGGCGCGTCGAAGAGGCGGCGCAGGGGGATTTCCGCCGCGAAGGCGTCCCGCAGCCGGGAGGCCACCTGGGTGGCCAGCAGCGAGTGGCCGCCCAGTTCGAAGAAGTTGTCGAAGATCCCCACCTCGCGGCCGAGCAGGGAGGCCCAGATGCCGGCGACGATCTCCTCGACGGCGTTGCGCGGGGCGTCCCCCTGCGCCGCACCCTCCCCCGCATCGGGCGCCGGCAGGGCCTTGCGGTCGATCTTGCCGTTGGCGTTGAGGGGAAGAACCGGCAGAAAGACGAAAACCGCCGGAATCATGTAGTCGGGCAGGGTCGCCTGCAAAAAGGAGCGCAGCTGCGCGGCGGCGGGCGCCGGCTCGCCGGCGGCGACCAGCCAGGCGACCAGGTGTCTGCCGGCGACGTCCTCCCGCGGGCCGACAACGGCCTCGCGCACCTGCGGATGGTGGCAGAGGGCCGCCTCGATCTCCCCCGGTTCAATGCGAAAACCCCGGATCTTCACCTGATGGTCGAGGCGGCCGAGGAACTCGATGTCGCCGTCGGGGCGGTAGCGGGCGAGATCGCCGGTCTTGTAGAGGCGGGCGTCGGGCTGGGCGCTGAAGGGGTCGGCAATGAAGCGCTCCGCCGTCAGCTCCGGCCGCCCCAGGTAGCCGCGGGCGAGGCCGGCGCCCCCCAGGTGCAGTTCGCCGGGGACGCCGGCCGGCGTCGGCCGGCCGCGGTGGTCGAGGATATAGGCCTGGGTGTTGCCGATGGGCCGGCCAATGGACGGCGGCTCGCCGAGCCGGCGCAGTTTGCAGGTGGAATAGGTGGTGTCCTCGGAGGGCCCATACAGGTCGTAGACCTTGCCCACCGTCGCCACCGCGTAGACCCGGTCGGCGAGTTCGGTGGTCAGCGGCTCGCCGGCCAGGTTGACCACCCGCACGCTGGCGGGCAGCGCCCGCTGGCGCAGCAGCGCGTCGATGGCGGAGGGGACGGTGTTGACCAGCGTGACCTGCTCGCGGGCGGCGAGTTCCGGCAGCTTCAGGACGGTCTCGGCGAGAATGACCGCGCCGCCGACGGAAAGGGGAAGAAAAATTTCGAAGATGGACAGGTCGAAGCAGATGGAGGTGCCGGCCAGCACCCCGGCAAGCTCGGCCGGGGACCAGACCGAGCGCCCCCAGGCGAGAAAGGCGGCCGCGTTGCGATGTTCGATCGCCACCCCTTTCGGCTGGCCGGTGGAGCCGGAGGTGTAAATGATGTAGGCGAGATGTTCCGGGGCGACATTCCGTTCGGGGTTGGTTGTCGGTTGCCCGGCGTCGCCAGCGCCGTCGCCATCGAGGCGGAGGGTGTGCTCGGCGGTGCGCGGCAGACGCTGGACCAGATCCTCTTGGGTCAAAAGGATGCGGGCGCCGGAATCCTCGAGCATGAAGGCCAGGCGCTCGGCCGGGTAGGCGGGATCCAGGGGGACATAGGCGCCGCCCGCCTTGAGAACGGCAAGCAGGGCGACGATCATGGCGAAGGAGCGCTCCAGCGCAATGGCGACCGGCGCATCGGGGCCGACCCCCAGCGCGATCAGCTGGTGCGCCAGCCGGTTGGCGCGGGCGTTGAGTTCGCCGTAGGCGAGAGCCTCCTGCTGCAGAATCACCGCCGTCGCCTGCGGGGTCTTTGCCGCTTGCGCCTCGAACCGCCGATGCAGCCCTTCTTGCGGCAGAGGCGTGCCGTCGGTGGCGTTCCATTCGCTCAGCAGACACCGTTTTTCCGCCGGGGGCAAAACCTCCAGCGCGCAAAGCGGCGTGTCGGGCGCCGCCTCCAGCGCGGCGACCAGGGATTCCAGGGCCTGGCACATGAAGGCGCAAAGCCGTTCCGGATCGACGGCTGCGTCCACCTGCGCGGTAAGGGCGAAGTCCTCGCCCAGGTCGTCGACGGAGAGGCAGATGGGATAATTGCTGCGCTCGTCCAGGCGCAGCAGCTCGATCCCCTCCAGCCGGGCGCCGGCCTGGCTCGCGTGGCCATGCCGGTAGTTGAACAGGGTGGAAAAGAGCGGGGCCGGGGCCGGTATGCCGCTGCAGCGCTGCGCCAGGCCGAGGGATGCGTGCTCGTGGCGCAGCAGCGCCAGCAGCCGTTGCTGCGTCTCTCGCAGCGCCTCGGCGACGGGGCGGCCGTCGCAGTCGACGCGCAGCGGCAGGGTGTTGATGAACATGCCGAGCGCCCCCTCGACGCCCTCGCCGCCTTGCAGGCGACCGAAGAGCACGGTGCCGAACACCGCCGCGTCCTGGCCGCAGCAGCGCGACAGCACCAGCGCCCAGGCCAGGTGGAACAGGGCGGCCGGCGTTGCCCCGGCGCGGCGTGCCTGACGGCGCAGTCGCGGAGCCAGATCGGCGGGCAGCGCGCGGTGCGCCTCCACGCTCGCCGCGCCGTCCCCCCGCACGTCGTGCAGGTCGAAGGGGGCGGTGGGCGTGTCGATGTCGCCGAGCATGGCGCGGAAGAACGCTGCGTGCTCTTCGGCGGGCGCGCCGCCGCGCGCCTGGGCGACGAAATTGCGAAAGGGCGTCGGCGGCGGCAGCGGCTGGCCGTCGCCGCGCAGGCGCGCCGCGATCTCATCGAGGACGAGGTCGAGGGTCGTGTGGTCCATGATCAGATGGTGCGAGAGGAAGAGCAGCAGCCAGCGCTCCCCGTCCTGCGCCAGCACCAGGCGCAGCAGGGGCGCCCGGCTCAGGTCGAGACGGGTGTGGCGTGGATGCAGATAATCCCGCAGCTGTTCGGCGACGGGCCCCGCCGCCGGAGCGAAATGCTGGATTTCGACGGGCAGCGCCGCCCGGCGCCAGACCACCTGCATCGGCTCGGACAGCTCTTCCCAGACCACCGCGCTGCGCAGGATGTCGTGGCGATCGACGACCGCCTGCAAGGCCGCGACAAAGGCGTCGCAACGGGGCCGGGAGTCGAAGGCGAGCAAGGCGTGGCTCAGGTAGGGGTCGCCGGTGCTGTGCAGCCGATGATGGAAGAGGATCCCCGCCTGCGGCGGCGTCAGCGGGTAAATATCCTGAATGTTGGGCGCGCCGCCGTCGACGGTGGCCGCGATCCGGTCGATGGCGCTTTGCGGCAGGACGGCGAGGGGGAGCATGTCGGGGGTGATGCGGACGGCGGCGGCGGGAATCCGGTTCTCCGGCGCCGGCGCCGGGCTGAAGCGCTCAAGCGCGCCGATGCGCGGCGCCAGTTCGGCGATGGTGGGCGTTTCGAAAAGCCAGCGCACCGGGACGGTGATGGCCAAGGCGTCGCGCAGGCGGGCGGTCAGTTGCGTGGCGAGCAGCGAGTGTCCGCCCAAGGCGAAAAAGTTGTCGTGGATGCCGGGGCTGCTCTGCTGGAGCACCTGGCCCCAGAGTCCGGCGAGGATCTCCTCCAGCGGCGTGCGCGGCGGCGCGGTAGCGGTCCCGTCCTGCTCCGGCGCGGGCAGCGCCCGGCGATCGACCTTGCCGTTGGCGGTGAGGGGGAGCGCCTCGAGGACAACAAAGGCGGCCGGCAGCATGTAGTCGGGCAGCGTCTTCTGCAAAAAGGCGCGCAGTTCGGCGACCGGCGGCACGGCGGCTGCGGCGGCGGGAACGAGATAGGCCGCCAGGGACAGGGGGCCGGCATCCTCGCGGGCGATGACGACGGCCTCGCCGATGCGCGGGTGGGAGGCGAGGGCGGCTTCGATTTCACCCAGTTCGATGCGAAAGCCGCGAATCTTCACCTGCTGGTCGAGGCGGCCGAGGCATTCCAGATTGCCGTCGGGCCGGTAGCGCGCCAGGTCGCCGGTCTTGTAGAGGCGGTCGCCGGGGCGGTCGCTGAAGGGGTCGGCGATGAATTTTTCGGCCGTGAGCTCGGGGCGGTTCCAGTAGCCGCGGGCGAGCCCCGCCCCGCCGATGTGCAGTTCGCCGGGAACGCCGATGGGGGTGGGTTGCAGATCGTGGTCGAGAACGTAGAGCCGGGTGTTGGCGATGGGGCGGCCGATGGGGACGGCGCCGCTGTGCGGATCCTCCGGCCGCGCCTCATAAACGCAGCAGCCGACCACCGTCTCCGTCGGGCCGTACTCGTTGATCAGGCGCGTCGACGGCGCGTGCCGGCGCCAGGGCGCCAGCGTTTCGGCCAGCAGATTTTCGCCGCCGATGACGAGGGTTTTGCTCCCCCCGGCCAATTCGTCGGGGCCGAGTTGCCGACCGAGCAGTTCCAGGTGCGCCGGGGTGATCTTGACCAGGCTGCGCCGCCTCTTCTCGCGCAGGGCGGCAAGAAGAGCCTCTCCTCCGATATCCTCCGGCAGCAGCTCGACATAGCCGCCGGACAGCAGGGGCGGATAGATGCTGGTGACCGTCAGGTCGAAGGAGATGGAGGAGTGCACCGGCGACGCTTCTGCGGCCGCCGGGCCGTAGGCCTCGATGGCCCACAGAAGGTAATTGCTCAAGCCCCGGTGTTCGATCATCACCCCCTTGGGACGGCCGGTGGATCCTGAGGTGTAGATGATGTAAGCGAGGTGGCCGGGAGCGACGGGACGCTGCGGGTTGTGCTCCGGCACTTCGGCCAGGGCCGACCAGTCGTCCAGGCACAGGACATGCTCGGCGATCCGCGGCAGCCGATCCGGCAGGTGCGACTGGGTGAGCAGGATTCGGGCCTGCGAGTCCTCCAGCATGAAGGCCAGGCGCTCGTCCGGATAGCTCGGGTCGAGGGGAAGGTAGGCGGCGCCGGCCTTCAGCACCGCCAGCAGGGCGACGATCAGCTCCGGCGAGCGCTCCAGGGCGATGGCCACCGGCGCGTCGGGCCGCGCGCCGAGGGCGAGCAGCCGGTGGGCCAGTTGGTTGGCCCGGCCGTTGAGCTGGGCGTAGTCGATACGCCGGTCGCCGGCGAAGAGCACGGCGGTCGCGTCGGGGGTGGCCGCCGCCTGCGCCTCGAAGAGCTGATGGACGCAGGTGGTGGGCAGCACCCTTGCCGTCGCATTCCAATCGGTGAGCAGCCGCCGCTTTTCCGCCGCCGGCATGACCTCCAGCAGACGCACCGGGAGCTGCGGGTTGGCCAGCAGCGAGCGCAGCAGGGCGAGAAAACCGGTGGCGAAGCGGGCGATGGTCGCCTCGGCGAAGAGGTCGGCGCGGCCGTCCCAGTCGAGCAACAGGCCGCCCTCGAATTCCAGGACATTGCAGCAGAGGTCGAAGGCGGTGAAGCGCAGGGGGTCCGGCTCGATGGCGGCGCTCAGGCCGAAGGCGTCGGCGGGATCGATCCGGCGCTCCAGGTTGAAGGTGACCGAAACGGGGGGCGCCTGAACGGCGTTGAGCTTCAGGTCGCGAATCAACTCCGCCAAGGGATAATCCTGATGCTGCCAGGCGTCGGGCAGCAGTTGGCGCAGGCGGGCCAGAACGGCGTCGACGGTCTCCTCCGGGGCGACCGGACAGGGGATCGGCAGCAGGTTGGCGCAATTGCCGACGAGGTGCTCGGCGTCGGCCAGGGAACGGGCGCCGGCGGGGACGCCGATGACCGCTTGCGCCGCGCCGCAGAGGCGGCGCAGGTAAATCGCGAAGGCGCCGAGCAGGGTCATGGACAAGGTGCAGCCGCGCTCCTGGCCGAAGCGGACGATTGCCGCGCGCAGCTCGCCGTCGATCGCCACCCGCTGGTGATGGGCGCTGTAGCCGGGCAGCGGCGGACGGGGCCGGTCCAGGGGCAGATCGATGGGGGAGAGGCCCTTCGGCAAGCGCGCCAGCCACCAGTCGCGCTGGCGGTCGAGGGCGCCGGAGCGCCGCTCTTCCGCCAACCAGTCGAGGGAGCGGCGGAAGGGGAGCGGCGGCGGCAGTTGCACGGCGCTCCCTTCCAGGGCGGCGCGGCAGAGGCGGCCGGTCTCCTCGATCAGCACGCCGAAGGACCAGCCGTCCACCAGTATGTGGTGGGCGCTGAAGACCAGCAGGTGTTCCTCTTCGCTCATGCGGATGAAAAAGACGCGGAAAAGGGGCGGCGCGGCGCAATCAAAGGGCTCCTGGCGGATTTCCCCGAGGCGCTGCGCGGCCCGCTCTTCGCGCTCCTCGGCGGCGCAGAGGGAGAGGTCGAGCAGGGGGACGGCCACGGCAACCTGGTCGCGAACGGTCCAGACGCCCCCTTCGCCATCGATGACGGTGCGCAGCGCTTCATGGCGGGCGACCACCGCCCGCACCGCGTCCTCGACGACCCGGTGTTCGAGCTTGCCGCGCAGGCGGACCGCCAGTTGCAGGCCGTAAGCCAGGGATCCTTCCGGGGAGATTTGCGCCAGGCTCCAGAGCTGCCGCTGCGCTTCGGAGAGGGGACCGGTCAGGGGCAGGTTCGCGGCGGCCGGCGGCTCGCCGGCGGCGGGCCCTTGCAGAAATCCGCCCGCCCGCAGCAGGCGCACGCTCTTGCGCACGGCCTCGACGATAAAAGAGATATCCGCCTCGGTGTGGGCGGTGCAGAGGAAGCAGGTGCGTCCTTCCCAGATATAGACCCCATGCGCGATCAGGGCATGGAAGAAGAGGTCCGTGTCGAGGGGCTGAAAGAGGTAGCTGGAGTTGCCGGCGGAAACGAAGCGGAACATCGAGCCGAAATAGACCACCCGGAGCGGGGCCTGTTCTTCGTCGAAAAGGGCGTTGAGGGTGCGGGCCAGCGCCTCCGTGCGCCGGTTCAGACCCTGTTGCAGGGCCGGCCCCTCCCGCCGCAGACGATTTAGCACCGCCAGGGCGGCGGCCATGGCCAAAGGATGGCGACAGAAGGTGCCGGCGGCGAAGGTCTTGGTGGCCAGGGGCCGGGAGTCGTCGCCGTACCGCCACGCGCCGCCGTCGATGCCGTCGAGCAGGGCCGCCCGCCCGGCCACCACCCCGAGGGGGAGGCCGCCGCCGAGCAGCTTGCCGTAGGTGACGAGGTCGGCCTGGACGCCGAAATGGGCCTGCGCCCCGCCCGGATGGCTGCGGAAGCCGGTGATGATCTCGTCGAAAATCAGCGGGACGCCGGTCGCGGCGGTCAGTTCGCGCAAGCGGCGCAGAAACTCGGCCGGTTGCAGGTCGGGGCGGCGGCTCTGCACCGGTTCGACCAGAACGGCGGCGAGACGTCCGGCCTCCTGGCGGATTGTTTCCAGCGCGCCCTCCTCGCCGTAGGGGAGGACGAGAACGTCCTGCAGCCAGCCGGGCGGCACGCCGGGGGCCATAGGCAGGGTCTCGGCATCGGGTCCGGCCACCGCCAGGGTGCCGTCGGAGTGGCCGTGATAGGAGACGGAAAAAAGGACGACGCGGGTCTTGCCGGTGGCGGCCCGGGCGAGGCGGATCGCCGTCATCACCGCCTCGGTTCCCGAATTGCAGAAGGTCACCCGTTCCACGCCGGTCAGTTCTCGGATGCCGGCCGCGACTTCGCCGGCCAAGGGAGACTGGGGGCCCAGTTGCATGCCGAGATCGAGCTGGTCGCGAATGGCCCGGGCGACGAACTCGGGGTTGTGGCCGAAGAAATGAACGCCGAAGCCGAGGGTCAGATCGAGGAACGAATTGCCGTCGACGTCAACGAAGCGCGCCCCGGCCGAGGAGACGGCCTGGATCGGATAGAGGATCTCTTTGATTTCGGGGCGAAAGCCCATGCTGTTGCGCAGGTCGGCCAGCATCGGGCGGAACTCTTCCGCCGCCTGCCTGGAGCGGCGGGTGCGCTGCCGGTAGGAGGCGATGAAGGTCTCCAGAAAACTCTGCTGTTCCGCCGTCAGGGGGCGGGACCAGGGATCCGGATCCCACGCCCCGCCTTGCCCGCCGCCCAGGGGGCGGGCGTCGTCGGCCGCGCCGGCCTGGTCGATCCCGGATGCCGGCTGGCGACCCCGCAAAAAGGCGAGCTGTTTCGTCACCACCTCGCTCAGGGTCCGGGCGGCGATCTCCGACTGCACCGTCGCCGCCGCCTGCGCCTGGCAGCGCAGAACATTCTCCCAGGACGACTCGCCCGGCGGATCCGTCGGCGGGGAGGCGGCCGGCGTCGCGATTTCGGTCGGGGCGTCGCTTAGGCGGGGCTCGATGAAGGCGCAGAGGGCCTCCAGATGGTTTTCCCCCTCGAAGAGCTGGCGCACCGAGACCTTCACCCCGAAGGCGCCCTGCACCGCCCGGGTCAATTCCATCAGGAGCAGGGAGTCGGCGCCCATGTGCAGGAAAGGGATGCGGTCTTCCACCGCCGCCGGTTCGCTGCGCAGCAGGCGCGCGACGATCTCCCGCAGCTGCTCCCGCAGTGTGTCGCCGGAAAGAGCCGGAGCGGCGGGAGACGACGGGCGGGGCGCCGCGGCCGGGGGGAGAGAGCTAGCCGCTTCGGTGAACCAGTGCCGGCTGCGCAGGAAGGGGTGCCCCGGCAGCGCGATGGGCTGGCCGCCGAAGGGGCGATGGAACGCCGCCCAGTCGATGCTTGCGCCGGCGACGTACAGCTCGGCGAGGCTTTCGGTGATCCGGCGGCCGTCGCTGGCTGCCTGGCGCAGGCTCGGCAGCCAGCGGAAATCATTCGCTCCGGGTTCGTCCTCCAGCGCGCGGGCGCCCATCCCGAGCAGCACCGGGGCGGGGCCGATCTCGATGAAAACGGTGCAACCCGCCGCCGCCAGGGTCTTCATCCCCTCGGCGAAGCGGACGGCATCGCGCAGGTGGGCGCTCCAGTAGCCGGCATCGGCCATTTCCGCGCCGGCCGGCCGGCCGGAAAGATTGGAGACGACGGCGAGGCGGGGCGGGGCGAGGGGCGTTGCGGCGAGAATCTGCCGAAAGGGTTCGAGGACCGGCGCCATCAGCGGGGAATGGAAGGCGTGGGAAACCTCCAGACGGCGGGTGCGCACCCCTTCCGCCTCGAAGTCCGCCAGAAGAGATTGCACCGCCTTTGCGCCGCCGGAAATGACGACGTGCCGGTCGCCGTTGACAGCGGCGATGGCGACCTCGTCCCGGCAGGGGGCGAGTTTCGCCGTCACCTCCCCTGCGCTCGCGAAGACGGCGGCCATGGCCCCCCCCTCGGGCAGGTCCTGCATCAACCGCCCCCGGGTGGCGATGAGGCGCAGGGCGTCTTCCAGCGAGAACACCCCGGCCAGGCAGGCCGCCACGTATTCGCCGACGCTGTGCCCCAGCAGCAGGTCCGGTTCGACCCCCCAGGATCGCCAGAGGGCGGCGAGGGCGTATTCGACGGCAAAGAGGGCCGGCTGGGTCCATTCGGTGCGGTGGACCAGCGCCCCTTCTTCCCCCTCGGCGAGGAGGATTTCGACGAGGGAGCGTCCGGTGTGCGGCTGCAGCAGGGCGTCGCACCGATCGAGGACCTCCCGGAAGCGGGGGTGGGTGCGGTAGAGGCCGGCCGCCATGCCGGGATACTGCGCACCCTGGCCGCTGAAAAGAAAGGCGATCTTCGGTTGCGCCGCCGGTCGGGGCGGGGCGGCGGCGGACGGGCTTGCCGCCCGCGCGGCGGCGTCCAGGGCGTTGCGCAACTCCTCGACGGAGTCGGCGGCGAGGGCCAGGCGGTGGCCGTAGTGGGCGCGCCGGACATGGGCCGAATAACAGAAATCCTTCAGGGAAAGATCCGGCTGGCGTTCCAGGCGATCACGGAAAGCGGCCGCCAGCAGCGGCAGCGCCGCCCGGGTTTTGGTCGAAAGGGCGAGGATGGCCACGGGAAGGTCCGGCGCTTCGGCCGGTTTCGGTTTCGCCGCCGATGCCAGCACCAGATGGACGTTGACGCCGCCGAAGCCGAAGGAACTCACACCGGCGAGGCGCGGTCCGGACCGGGGCCATGGGCGAACGGCGAGAGGAAATTCGAAGGCGGCGTTGGGCGGGATGTGCGGATTGCGCTCGCGGAAAAGCAGGTTGGGCGGGATCTCGCCCGTTTCCAGGCAAAGGACGGTCTTGATCACTCCGGCGATGCCGGCGGCGGCTTCCAGATGGCCGATGTTCGTTTTGATCGCGCCGATCAGGCACGGCGGCGCGGCGGCACGTTCGCCGAGAACCACGCCGAGGGCTTCGAGTTCGATGGGATCGCCGAGGGGGGTGCCGGTGCCGTGCGCCTCGATGAAGCCGATCTGTTCCGGCGTCGCCCCGGCGGCGCGCAGCGCCGCGCCGACGACCTGCCGCTGCGCCTGCGGGTTGGGCGCGGTCAGGCCGTTGCTGGCGCCGTCCTGGGCGACGGCGGAGCCGCGGATCACCGCCCGCACCGGATCGCCGTTGCGCAGCGCCGCCGAGAGGGGTTTGAGCACGACCGCCCCGACCCCTTCGCCGCGCACATAACCGTCGGCGGCGGCATCGAAGGTCTTGCAGTCGCCGGTGGCGGAAAGCATCCCCGCCCGCCCGAGGGCGGCGGTGATCTTCGCATCGAGGATCAGGTTGACGCCGGCGGCGATGGCCAGAGTGCTTTCCCCCTGGCGCAGACTGGCGCAGGCCTGATGGATCGCCGTCAGGGAAGAGGAGCAGGCGGTGTCCACCGCCAGACTGGGCCCGCGAAAATCGAAAATATAGGAGATGCGGTTGGCGGCGATGCTCAGCGCCGTCCCCGCAGCGAAATACCCCTCCGGAGCGTCGGTGGCTGCCGCCGCAAGACGCCCGTAATCGCTGCCGCTGATGCCGACGAAGACGCCGACCGGCTGTCCAGCCAGGGCGCCGGGGACCAGGGCCGCGTCCTCCAGGGCGCGTTGACAGACCTCGAGCAGCAGCCGCTGTTGCGGGTCGATGCAGGCCGCCTCCCGGGGCGCGATGCCGAAGAACCCCGGATCGAATAGCTCGATCCCTTCCAACCAGCCGCCGCGCTTGTAGTCTGGTCCCCGGTCCCCCTCCCGGCCGGCGGGCGGGGAACCGATGCCGCTGCGCCCCGACCACAGCAGGTCCCGGAGAGCCTCCGCATCGGCGGCGCCGGGGAAGCGGCAGCCCATGCCGATGATGGCGACCGGCTCGGCGGCGGGCATCGCCGTCGCCGTGGTCGCCGCCGCTGGCGCTGGCGCCGAAGCGGTGGCTTCTTCCGTCAGATGGCGGACGATTTCGCCGATGGTGGGGTATTCCCAGACCAGGGTCGGCGAGAGGGCGCGGCCGGTGTGCGCCGCCAGATCGCCGGAAAGACGCACCGCATTTCTGGAATCGAGGCCGAAACTGGCCAGCGGTTCCGTGTCCCGGATCGTCTCGACAGGCACGCCCACGGTTTGCGCCAGCCATTCGCCGATCCAGGCGGCGAGGGTGGCGGCGGAAGCCGGCGGCGGGAAAGCGGCGGGGGCATGGCCCTGAAACCGCCAGCCGGCGATCTCGTGCAGGGCGTCGTCCAGATAGTCTTGACGGACTTTGCGGCGCTGGATTTTGCCGCTCGATGTTTTGGCCACCGCCCCGGGCTTGAGCAGGCAAATAGCGTGCGTCTGCAGACCGTGCTCTTCGGCGATGCCGCGACGAATCGCCGCGAACACCGATTCGGGCCGCATTCGGCGTAGAAAAGATCGCTCCACCTCCTGCACCACGACAAGGCTTTCTTCGCCGTCGATGCCGACGGAGAAGGCTGCGCCGCTGTTGGGGCGCAGGCCGGGGTGGCACTGCTGGACGGTTTTTTCGATATCCTGGGGATAATGGTTCAGGCCGCGAATGATGATGACCTCCTTGCTCCGGCCGGTGACGTAGAGTTGCCCGCGATGCAGAAAGCCGAGATCGCCCGTCCGCAGGAACGGGCCTTCGCCGGTTTCGGCGATCCGCGCCTGAAAGGTTGCCGCCGATTCCTCGGGTCGCCGCCAGTAGCCCTGGGCGACGCTCGGGCCGCAAATCCAAACTTCGCCGATGCGGTCGGCGGCCGCCGGCTTTCCGGTCAGCGGATCGACGATCTTCACCACCGTTGTTCCGGCGCAGGCGCCGCAGGAGACAACGGCCTGGGCGTCGGCGAGGCCGGCCGTCACCGGGACGACCTGGCCGGCGAGCAGGGCGGACCGATCGAAAAAGGCGACGTCGGTGGGACTGTCGGCGCCGGAGGTCGTCGTCTTCAAGGTCGTCTCCGCCAGGCCGTAGGCGGAGCAGACGGCGGCGGCGGCGAGACCGGACGGGGCGAAGGCGTCGCAAAAGCGCTGGAGCGACTGCGCCCGAATCGGCTCGGCTCCGTTGTAGACCGCTTGCAGGCTTGTCAGGTCGAGGTGCGCCCGCTGCTCCGGCGTGGTTGTGTCGACGCACAGATCGAAGGCGAAATTGGGGGCGCCGCTGATCGTCCCCCGGTAACGGCCGATGACTTCCAACCAGAGGGCGGGGCGCTGGAGAAAGGCGGCGGGCGCGAGGATGATGGCGGGCATTCCCTTGTAGAGGGGGTAAAGAAGACCGAGGATCAGGCCCATGTCGTGGAAGGGGGGCAGCCAGGTCACCATCTTCGGCTGATCGACGGCGGGCAGCGCCTCGTCTATTTCGCTCAGGTTCGCCAGAACATTGCCGTGCGAAACCATGACCCCCTTCGGCTGCGCCGTCGAGCCGGAGGTGTATTGCAGGTAGGCCAGGGCGTCGGCGGCGATGGCGGGCGGCGTCCAGGCGGCGTGCAGACCGCCGGCGATGTCGTCGGTGGCGATCTTGGGCAGGCGGTCGAGAACGGCGGCGGCGGCGAAGGATTTCTCCGCAATGGCGAGCAGGCTTGCGGTGCCGAGGATGAGCGATGCCTGCGCATCGGCGGCAATGGCCTCCAGCCGCTCGTACGAATTTTTGTTTCGCGACGGATTGGCCGGAACGGCGGTGACCCCGGCGAACAGACAGCCGAGAAAGGCCTCGACGAATTCCACCCCCGGCGGGTAAAGAAGCAGCGCCCGCTCGCCCCCGGCCCCCTGCCGCTGCAGCACGGCGGCGATCGCTTGCGCCCGTTCGGCGAGGGTGGCGTAATCGATGGCGGACTTCACCGTGACGGCGTCCAGCAGATGGACATACGCTTGATCGGCGGGATTTTCCCGGGCGCGCGTGAGAGCGAGATCGACAAGGTTGTTACAAAACATTCCAGCATCCCTTCAGGGGGTTCGGCCTACGTCCGGGGATAATGCGCGGGTTTATTTTTTGGCTGAAGGTTTTGGCGGGCTGGCTATCTCCTGATAGATCTCGTCGGCGGCGCTGAGAATATCGACCGACGGGTTGTAGCCGATCAACTGCGCCGTCTTGAGATTGAGGGCGATCTTGAGCGGACTTCGGTATTCCTGCGAGAGTTGCCGGGGCTTGGCCCCGTTGAAGACGTGGGCGATGGTCTGGGCGTAGAAGCGCCCCAGGTAGCGGAACTCGGCCAGGGAGACGCTGAGCAGCACGCCGTGTTTCACTTCCTCAGACAGACCTTGGGCGAAGGAGGGGATTTTTCGGGCAATGAGCGGGGCGATGATGTTCGGCATGTTGGTCACCGTCACCCCGGGGTGGCGGGCGAGGTAGACGGCGTCGACCCGCGGGGCGAGGTCCTGGTAGCAGCGGGCGATGGCCGCCTCGGCCTCGGCGGTGCTGCGGTCCTTGTAGGTCGCATTGCAGGGGACGATCTGAAAGCCCCCCACCCTGGCGATGCTTTCCACTTCGTCGATGGCGCCGAAACTTCTCCCGTCGGGGGTGTCCTCGTAGGCCACGCCGAGCCGGGAAAATCCGAAAATGTCGTGAAACAGCTGCACCTGCCGCGCATGCCGGTTCGGTTCGACCTTGGCGTGGATGTGATCGAAGCCGGAATCGGCGACGCTGCGGATGATCCCCGCCTCCAGGGCGTCCGTCGTCGAGCCGACGATGGTCGGGGTCGCATGATCGTTCTGCGCCATGTCCTTGCCCGCCCAGGTCCCCAGGGCCAGCACGAGATCGATATCCTTGCCGCCGTTGAGGCGGGAGACGAGTTTTGCCCTGGTCTCCTTGCGCCGCCCTTCGTCCCAGCCGGAGGAATAATGGGCGTCGCCGACGAATTCAAGATACCGGCTCCGATCCGGCGCCGCCAACCACCGCCACAGCTGCGTGGTGTCGTCCGGTTGATCGAGGGCGGGGATCGCCGCTTCCTCCATCCAGCCAAGCTTCATCAGCCCCGTCACCATGGCGATGAGGGTCTGCTGATAGGAGCTGTACGGTCCCCCCTCGATATAGCCGATGCGCCACTTGTTACCCTGGTTCAGGGTCGGCGTGTCGGCGAATTCGCGCGTCGCGGCCGGCGCCGGGGCGCAGAGGAGAATGAACAGAAGCGTTGCGGCCAAGGGGACGGACGGAAAGTTGAAGCGCATTGCGATCCTCGTTGGAAAATGGAGTGCGAAATTCTCAACCGGTCGATCCGGCGGCGCGCTTCGGGGGCGCTTTCCTGTCGGAGGCGATGACCAGCAGAATTCCGAGGATGGGGGTGAGCAGCAGGGACGCGAAAAAATAGCCCCAGAAGCCGAATTTTCGATTCAGTCCGGCGATGCCGACAACGATGCTGGCGGCGATCAGGATCAGCAGAAGTTCCATAAGCGACCTCCTGTTCGGTCAGGCGCTGTCTCAGCGCGCAGGGACGGCCCCGGCGGCCCAGGGGGGGGACGTTGCGGGCAAGGCGGCGGCCGCCGGGTTTTCGGCGGTGTTCAGGATGAGCGGCAGACCGCCTTCGCCGCTGCCGAAGACGACCACCTTGGCATTGGGCGATTTGGCCAGGTCGAGGGAGGCCTGGATGCCCTGCCATTTCAGCAGATCCTTGGTCAGGCTCTGGGCGATGATCTGCTGATAGGTTCTGATCCCTTCGGCTTCGATCCGCTTGCGGTCCACCTCGGCCTGCTCGCGTTTCAGACGGAAGGCGTATTCGAGAAAGATCTGCTCCTGGCGCAGCTTGGCCTCAATGGCGTCATTGATCTGCGGGGGCAGCAGAATCGATTCGACGATGATGGCGTCGTAAATAATCGGCAGCCTGCCGGTCTCCTGGATCGCCTCGATGAGGACCTCGTCCTGGATGACATGGCGTTTGCTCGTGTAGAGTTCCTCCGGGGTGTACTTGCCGATGACTTCGCGCACCGACGAGATGGTGGCGGGAACGATGATTTTCTCGTCGTAATCGGGTCCGACGAGCTGATGCAGCAGCGGCAAGTGGCCGCGGTCGGGATGATAACGGACCGAAACCTTGATGCCCACGGTCAGGCCGTTCATGGTGAGGACATTGACTTCCTGGATGAGCTTCCGCACCCGGGTTTCGTAGATATACATCTTGTCCCAGGGAAAGATGATGTTGACCCCCTCGCCATAGGCCTGCTGGACGGTTCCCCGGTTGAAGAACCTTTTGAACAAAACCCCGGCATGCCCCGGGTAGACGGTAATGAAGATCGAATCGAAGAAAAACACCAGAAAGAAAAGGAAAATGAGCAGCCCGAGGGCGATTTTGATCGCGTGCCGCTGCAGCTTGGCCAGCAGGCGGGAGGCCATGCTCCTCAAGCCTCCGGCGGCGCTGGCTACGGATTCTGTCGTTTGTGCTTCCATGGAAACCGTCCTCAGAAAGTTCTTTGGGGCAGCGTGTTGCCGCGCCAGTAATTGTCCAGAACATGCTCGATGGCCTGAACCTCGCGGTGGATGCACTCCGCTTCGTCGGGGGCGGTCAACTCCCCCCGGCACATGCCATAGGCGATGGGGCACAGTTTCAGCGAGAGGATGCATTCGCCCAGCAGGGGCGCCGACGGGATATGCGAGCGCGCCGCCAGAAGAATGTCGAGGAGGTAGGCCGACTGGCAGTCGGCGAGGCGGTCGCCGAAGGCGAAGGTGTTTTCGTAGCAGGCGAGCCGTCGTTGGACGGTGGCGGTAAGCACCTCATTCATGTCGGATCGGCCGGTTTCGCGGATGGCCGGGTAGATCGCCGCGTAGAAATCCGCCGCCGGCCCCTCGTTCTGCGCCGGTCCCTCGTTGTGGCCGCAGGCCGGGAGGAGACAAAGCAACGCCATCGCCAACACTTTGCTCATGAAGCGCATTGCGGCACCTGCCCGTCGTTGAAGGGGACCATCCGGCCGTAATCCATCTTGAGCACCCGGTCGGCAAAGGCAAAGTAGCGATCGTCGTGGCTGACGGCGATAATCGTTTTCCCCTGCGCCTGGAAGTCCCGCAGGAGAGTTTCGTAGAAATACTGCCGGAACTCGGGATCCTGGTCCGCCGCCCACTCGTCGAACACGCAAATCGGGCGGTCGTCAAGAATGCTGACGATCATCGCCAGACGTTTCTTTTGCCCGGTGGACAGATTGATGTCCGAAAACGCCCCGTCCTGGAAACGGACCTTGTCCTCCAGGCGCATCAGGCGCAGCAGTTTTTCGACCTTCGCGGTATCAACGGCGTCGATGCCGTACACCCGGTCGAAGAGGTGGAAGTCGCCGAAGATGGCCGAGAACATCTCCCGAAAATCGGCCGTGGCGGCGGCGGTCAACGGTTTGCCGTCCACCCTGATTTCGCCGCCGGCGGGATAGTACAGGCCGGTGAGCAATTTGAGCAGGGTCGATTTGCCGCTGCCGTTGCCGCCGATGAGAAACAGCAGCTCCCCCTTGCGGATCGTCAGATCGATCGGCCCGATTTTGAATCCGGCGGCGGTTTCGGTGTCCCGGTAATGAAAGGAGACCTGATCGAAAACGATCTCCTCGAAGGACGCCAGGCCGTTGGCGGAAGAGGCGGGCTCGCCGGCGGGCTGCCGTTGCCGCGTCTGATCGAGTTTCTCCTCCAGGGTATAGAGGTTTTCGACGGCGACATTGGCGCGCTGGTAGAACGGGATGGCATTCACCAGAATTTCGATGGGACCGACGATGAACAAAATGGTGGCGGTGATCTGCACCACCAGTTGCGGGCCGATCTGGTCGAGTTGCGGCATGAGAAAAATAATCGCCGCCAGGAGCAGATAAAAGAAGGTTTGCGAAAAGAGAAAAACGACCACGAACTTTTTTCGGGTCTGGATCTTCAACGCCTCCGTCTCCAGGGCGGTTGTCGCAAGTCGTTGGAAGTGGTCGGCGCTCTTCTTGCGCGCCAGCTTGAGCTCCTTGAACCCGTGGATGACCTGCTGCAGGTGGCCCAGGAAGACGTTTTCCTTTTTCGCCGTCTCCCGCAGTTCGGCGATGATCCGGGCTTCCAGGCGCAGAATAAAAACGGTGCCGACCACCACCGAGGCCACGGTCAGGAAGAAGGCGAGTTTCGACAGCGTCGCCAGGTACAGCACGCAGAACAGCAGCATGGTCGAGGCCTGCAACGCGTTGACAATGATCATCGAGGCCTGGGAGATGGTCTCGGTGTCCTGCGCGATGCGGTTGTAGATATCGGCCCTGCCGATCCGCTCCAGATCCGCCAGATCCGATTTGCGGATTTTATCCGCCAGGCGGACGCGGATGCCGCGAATGATGTTCTCGGAGATGACGGCGCATTTTTCCAGGGAGTATTTCTTGCCGGCGATGAAGATGCCCAGCGCGATGAAGAAAAGAAGGAAATAACGGTAGCTGAGTTCGGTGGCGCCGGTGGTGCGGATGGCGATGTTGATGATGGCGAGAAGCCCGGCGTTGGCCACCCCCGAAAGCAGAGCCATGACGACCACCGAGGTGCCGGGAATGCTCGATTCGCTTTTGTAGAGGCGGTACAGGTTCATTTCATTCCATTCCGAAGACGCGGCTGTGCCATGTCGTCCTTGATTTGCCAAGGCGCCGAATGGTTTAATGCGCTGTCGGCGATGGGGTGGTTGCTCCGATTCGGACGAAAATTCCCGTTGGGGTAGCGGAATTCTCTTCCATCGGCAATACGCTACTTATTTCTCAAAGCCTTAGCAATAGTTTTCTTTTAATCCGGAAGGAAAATCGGTGCACCTTTTCTGTCTTCCTCATGCCGGTGGCAGCGGCGCCGCGTATCGGGCGCTTTCGCCGCATCTTGCCAAGTTCATTCGCTTGCGTCCCCTGGAATTCCCCGGCCGGGGCCGGCGGCTGTCGGAGCCCCTGTTGCACGACCTGCCGGCGGTGGTCGAGGACTTATGCCGGCAGATTGCCTGCTTCGATGGACCCTACGCCATTTACGGCCACAGCATGGGCGCTCTCGCCGGTTGCCTGCTGGCAAACCGGCTTGCCGCTCTGGGCCGCCCCCTCCCGTGCCACCTTTTCGTTTCCGGGCGCAAATCCCCCGCCGCGCCGAAAGACGCCGCGCCGATTTCCCGGTTGCCGCGCGACGCCTTTCTCGACCGGGTTATCGCCCTCGGCGGGACGCCGCCGGAAATCGCCGCGGACCGGGATTTTCTTTATTTCATCGAGCCTGTGCTGCGCGCCGATTTCGCCGCCGTCGAGAGCTATGCGCACCCTCCGCAGCGTCTCGGCGTGCCGGTCAGCGTTCTGACCGGAGCGGACGAGGGGCGCACCGAAGAGGACGTCCGGCTTTGGCGCCAGACCTGCGGGCAGGACGTCCAATTCTTCGATTTTCCCGGCGGTCATTTCTTCCTCTTCGCCCAGTGGCCGCAAATCGGGCGCCTCATCTCGAACACCCTGCACCCCCACGCGCGACTCTCCCGTGCCGACGACCCGTGCGTGAACGCATGAGCCGCCGGGTGGCTATCTTTTACGCCTCTTTTTCCGGGCGGTGGGGTGAAGCTGAATTGAATGCCCATCTCGCCACCTTGCCGCCCTCTCTCCGGGCGCCGATTGGTCGGTATCGGCGCTGGCAGGATCGGCAACTGGGCTGTCTGGGCAAGCTGCTTTTGCGCCGGGGATTGAATTTTTACGGCTATCCCGCCGCTGCGCTGGAGGGCCTGCGGCATACCGCGTCCGGGCGCCCTTATCTTGACGCGGACATCGATTTCAATATTTCCCATTCCGGAGAGTTCGCCGCCTGCGCCGTGGCGGCCGGCGGCCGGGTCGGCATCGACCTGGAAAAAATTGTCCCGCTGGCGCTGAACGATCTGCTCTCCTGCATGCGCCGGCAGGAGCAGGAGAGCATATTGTCCTCGCGCAACCCGTCCGCAACCTTCCTCGATTACTGGGTGGCCAAGGAAAGTCTCGTCAAATTGATCGGACACGGCATCGGCGATGGAATTAGCGATATTTTAGTTGACAAAGGATTCGGTCGTTTTCATGATGAAACAATTGTCTTAAAAGACGTTCCCATTTCAGATGGTTACAAGTCTTGCCTGGCAACCGATTTCGAACCGACGGAAGTTCTGCTAAATCGCTGTTTTTGGTGACGGCGGCGCGGTGCGGAGTTTTTCACTTGAAGAAGGAGACACAAGCATGGCACAGACCCAGGAAAAGCAGGAATCCGAGAAAGCGGCAGTGGTGGAGATGACGCGTGAAGAGCGGCTCGCCGCCGCCAACGAAAAGGTCAAGACCCGGACTCTGGCTGCCGCCGGGGCGGGACTGGTGCCGATTCCCATTATCGATCTGGTGGCCCTCACCGGGGTGCAGCTTGAGATGCTCAAGTCCCTCTCCTCTCTATACGATGTCCCCTTTCGTAAGGACCTCGGCAAATCGCTGATCACCACCCTGGTCAGTGGCGTGGTTTCGGTGTCCATGGCGCCGGTTCTTGCCTCGTTGGTCAAGATTATTCCGCTTATCGGCCAGACCACCGGCGTTTTGAGCATGAGTGTCATTGGCGGCGCTTCGACCTATGCCGTCGGCAAGGTGTTCATCCAGCATTTCGAGTCCGGCGGCACTTTCCTCGATTTCGACCCGGAAAAGGTGCGGGCCTATTTCGCCGAACAGTTCGACGCCGGAAAGAAAATGGCTGCCGATACCAAACCCAATAAATAAAAATCCGCTTTGATGCTTTCGCAGGAAAGCACAATGGTCGATGGCCAAAGCCAAAAGCGCCAAATGCAAGGCAGACGTACTGATGTGCGTCGTAAGTTGTGAGAACAATTGCAGCAACGCCCGTTGGTGGGTGTTTTCGACACCCACCGCTTTGGCTCCTTTGATTCCGACCGTTAACTCGGGTTCCCCGCGCAGGTGGCCCGAGTTTTTTATTGCCCCATGGGAGAATGGTCGTCCGCGATTTGGCCATTGCCGTTCTGTCATGGCGCTTCTTTGTCCAAGGGAGGAAAAAATATGGGTTCGGCGCGCTGGAGACACCTGGTGGCGTTCGTTTTGGTCGCGGTAATGTGCAATGCCGGCGCGGCTTCGGCGGCCGAGGGGCAGGATCGGAGCGCCGCGGGACGGTGGTGGGAAACCGGTTCTCTCACCGACGGCATGGCAGACGACCGCTTCCTGGTGCACAGCGCCGGACGCTTTTCCTACGATGAAGCCGACGGCAATATCACCGGGAAGGAATACGACATTTCGGCGCCCCTGATCATTCGTTATTGGCGGCTGACCAACCATTTCGAATACCGGTTGCAGCTCGCCGAGCAGGAACTCGAAGGCGGGCGGGGGGATTTTTCCGAGGAGGTCGAAACCATCTCCGAGGAGTTGCGACTGGATCTTTTCAAATATCTCTATGCCGTCGCCGGGTATATCCGGACCAAGGACGATGTCCGGTTCATCGACAAGCGGCACACCTGGTTCGGCGGTCTCGGCTCGAATTTCACCCTGGGAGAGTCCCATGTCATCGGCGTCGCGGCGTATTACGGTTACGAAAAAATGCGTTATACGCTGGACATCGAGGACTTCGAATCCCCTGGCTGGATGTTTCAGCAAAGCTGGAAATGGCAGATCGTTCCGGCGGTTCGTTTTATCCAGGATGCCTTCTATCTCGGCTTTTCCGAAGATGCCAATCGGTATCGGTGGCGGTTGGGCTACGGCTTCGAATTTCCGCTGGGCGAAAAGTTCGCGATGTTGGTCACCCGTGAGGTGCTCTGGGACAATCAGCCGGTGGGGGTGGCGAAGAGAAAGGATACGGGGCTGTCCGTCGGTTTCCGGTTCGCCTTCTAGCGGCGCCGCCGGGGATTTTTCCTTGACCGGGCCCGGTCCGGCAAATATTCTGCACAGGTTTTTGTCTGCTTTATGTTCACCCCTATTCGGAGATCGACATGCGCTGGATGAGTAAAATACTGCTGTTCTGCTTGCTCTTTGCCGCTGCGCCGGCAGTTGCGGCCGATCCGCTCGCTGCATGGACGCCCGCCTTCAACCCGCAAGGCGCCGAATTTACCTACATCCTGTCCAATGTCGATCACCCCTCCATCGAAGGCATCGGCTTCGGCTACCGCCTTCGCGACAAGGTCTGGGAGCGCTCCAACGGTCGGCTGTACGTCGATTTCCGGCCGCTGGCGCAGCTCGGCGGCGAAAAGGATGTCATCCAGAAGCTCAAGCTGGGGGCGGTGCAGGGGATGCTCTGCTCCTCGGTGGCGGCGGTGAACCTGGCCGACAACCTGGGGATCGTCAACCTCCCCTTCGTCATCGACAGCTACGACAAGCTGGAAAAATTTCGTCGGGACGAGGAGCTTTGGCGGGAGTTCGGCAAAGACGCCCTGCGGCAGGGGGTGCGGGTGGTCGACTTTACCGGCTACGGCGCCTACGGCTGGGCCACCACCTCGCCGGTAAAAACGTTGGAGGATGCGAAAAAGATCAACTTCCGCGTCGCCCAGGCGCCGGTGAATGCCGAAACCTACAAGGCCTGGGGGCTGAAATTCACCGTCATGCCGTGGCCGGACGTGCCGCAGGCTTTGCAAACCGGGGTCATCGACGGTCTCGACCACACCCCCATCGTTTGCAGCATCACCCGCAAGTTCGATGTCGCCCATTATTTCACCCGTCTCGACTATGCGCAGGGGCTCTATATCCACCTGATGAACAAGCGCTGGCTGGCGAAGCTGCCCGCCGATCTGCAGCAGATCCTCCTCGACACCATTGTCGAGGAAAGCGCCGCCGCCCGCCAGCGCACCCGCCAGCAGGAAGAGGCGCAGATCGCCGAGGCCAAAGCCAAGGGGATCGAATTCATCGAAATCGCGCCGGCCGACCGGCGCAAGCTGATCGAACTTTCCGCCCCGGTCTATTCCGTCTGGGGGCCGAAAGTGGGCGCCGCCTACCTGGAAAAGGTGCGGGCGAGGCTCGGCGACTGATCCGGATCCGAGGGTGGGTTTCCGGATTAACCGGAAAAATGGTTTGTCTCAAAACAATGTTTGGTATAGCATGCACAGAGCTTGATCCCGAATACTGCTCGAAGGAGATGATGCGATGCGTAAATGCTTGTTTGCAATGCTGCTGCTGACCCTGTCCGCCGCTCCCGCCCTGGCCGAGAAAGCCGATCCTCTGGCGGCCTGGAAACCGGCTTTCAATCCGAGCGGCGCCAAATACACCTACATCCTGTCCAACATTTCCCATCCGGGAATCGAGGGCGTCGGCGTCGGCTACCGCATCCGCGACAAGGTCTGGGAGCGTTCCAACGGACGGTTATACGTCGACTTCCGCCCGCTGGCGCAACTCGGCGGCGAGAAGGACGTGATCAGCAAGCTCAAGCTGGGGGCGGTGCACGGGATGCTCAGTTCCTCGGTGGCGGCGGCCAACGTCGCCGATATCCTGGGGATCGTCAACCTTCCCTATGTGGTTGATACCTTCGACAAACTCGACAAATTCCGCAATACCCCGGAATTGTGGCAACCCTTCCGCGACGCCGCGCTGCGGTCGGGGGTCATGGTGCCGGACATTACCGGGTACGGCGCCTACGGCTGGGCGACCACCACCCCGGTGCGCTCTCTGATTGACGCGGGCGCGGTCAACTTCCGCATCGCCGAAGCGCCGGTCAACGCCGGCATCTACAAGGCGTGGGGATTGAAATTCACCGTTATGCCGTGGCCCGACGTGCCGCAGGCGCTGCAGACCGGGGTGATCAACGGCCTCGACCATACCCCCACCGTCTGCAACATCACCAAGAAATTCGACGTGGCGAAGTACTTCACGGAAGTGAACTACGCGCAGGGACTATTCGTCCACCTGATGAACAAGCGCTGGTTCGACAAATTGCCGGCCGACCTGCAGAAAATGCTGCTGGAGGTTATCGCCGAGGAAAGCGCCGACGCCCGCGACCGCGCCCGCAAACAGCAGGAGGCGCAGATTGCCGCAGCGAAAGCCAATGGCGTCGAGTTTATCCCCCTTGCGGCGGCGGACAAGCAGAAATTGATCGAACTCTCCGCTCCGGTCTACAAGGATTGGGAGCAGAAGATCGGTGTAGATTACCTGAACAAGGTGCGTGTCGGCCTCGGGCAATAACCCGCCGATCAGCCTATTTCTTTTCACCTTCATCCAGCCGGGGGCGAACTCTCTCCCGGCCCTTTTTTCGCCATGCTGAAAAAAACCTTCCGCCTGATTGATCGTCTCTTTGCCGCCGTCGAGGATTGGTCCCTGTTTCTTACCATCGGCGGCGCGCTGGTGGTGGCGCTGGCCAATATCATTCTGCGCAAGACGAGTACGGTCAACATCTACTGGTCCGACGAGGTGGTGCGCAAGGTCATCTACTTCTCCACCTACATCGGCGCCGTCGCCGCCATCCGCCATCGCTCCCTGATCCGCATCGACGCCCTGCCGCAGCTGGTGCCGGTGCTGAAAAAGCCATTGACCCTGATCAGTCACCTGGCCGTCCTTGCTTTCGCCGTCCTGATGATCTGGCTGGGAATGCAGATGACCGTGATGGTCTATCAGGACGAATACGCGCGCACCGCGACCATGCAGATTCCCGAGTGGTATTTTTACGCCGTCCTGCCGTTGATGGGCTTTATGATGTTCCTGCGTACCGCGATCGTTATGGTTGAAGACTGGCGGGGGGTTAAACTGACGGAAAAGCCAGAGTGACCCGGCCGCGCTTTTTTTTTTGACTGATTCTTCTCTCTTCCCCGCATTAGGCTATGGACTCAAGTTACCTCGTCATTGTCGCCGTTCTTCTCGGCTCGTTGGCCGCCACCGTGCCGGTTTTCATGGCCCTTTTTTTTGCCGGGTTTGTCGGTCTGGTATTTCTGACGGGTATCGATCCGCAGATTGTGATCGAGGTGCTTTATCGCAGCATCGACAAGTTCGCCCTGATCGTCGTGCTCTTCTTCGTCCTCTGCGGCAACATCATGACCACCGGCAGCATCGTCCAGAAGCTGATCAAGACCGCCAACGTCCTGGTCGGTTTCCTGCCCGGCGGCCTGGCCATAGCCGGGGTGCTCGCCTGCGGGTTCTTCGGCGCCATTTCCGGCTCGACGGTGGCGACGGTGGTGGCCATCGGCGGCTTTATGATTCCGGCGCTGGTCGCAAACAACTATGACGAGAAGTTCAGCGTCGGCGTCATGACCACCGCGCCGATCCTCGGCGTTATCATCCCGCCGTCGATCAGCATGATTCTCTACGCCATGGTCACCAACGATTCGCTGGAAGCTCTGTTTCTGACCGGCTTTATTCCGGGCGTCCTGATCATGGCGGCGATGTCGGCCTATTCCTACTTCTTCTGCAAACGGCAAGGGCTGGCAACGATGCCGCGCCCATCGCTGCGAGAAGCGATTGCCGTCGTTCGCGAAAGCTTCTGGGCGTTGATGCTGCCGATTTTGATTTTCGGCGGCATCTATTCCGGCCTGTTCACCGCCAATGAAGCGGCGGTGGTCGCCTGCTTCTACGCTTTCGTGGTGGAAATCTTCATTCATCGCGACATGAAGCTGCGCGATGTGAAAAAAGTCATTGTCGCCTCGGCCATTACCTCCTCCACCCTGCTGGTGATTGTCGGCGGCGCCTCCGTTTTCGGTGAATATCTGACTTTCGAGCAGTTGCCGGACAAGATCGCCAACGCCGTGGTCGCCAACGTTCAGAGCCCCTGGGTCTTTCTGCTGGCGGTCAACCTGCTGCTGCTGATCATCGGCATGTTCATGGACATTATTTCGGCCACCCTGATCCTCACGCCGATCTTTTTGCCCCTGCTCTCCCGTTTCGGCATCGACACCATGCATTTCGGTCTGCTGATGACCATCAACCTGGGGATCGGCTATTGCACCCCGCCGCTGGGGGTCAGTCTGTATATCAGCGGCGCCGTCGTCAACCGCGATCTGCTGTACGTCACCAAAGCGGTGCTTCCTTTTCTTCTCATCCAGATCGCCATCCTGTTGCTGCTCACCTACTGGCCCGATCTGGTTCTGCTGCTGCCGCGCCTGGTTTACGGGTAGAATTGCCGTAGGGAGAAAACCATGATCCATAAAATCCTCGTGCCGGTGGACGGATCGAGAACCACCGAACGCACCATCGCCGCCCTGATCAAACACCGGCAGCGGTTCTCCGTTCCCCTGACCCTGTTGCATGTCATCGACCTGGAGCGCTTGGCGTACCGCATGATCCCCGATTTTCAGGTGTCGATGGTGCGCGAGCATGCGCAAAAAGCCGGAGAAAACCTGTTGCGGCAGACGCACGAGCGGCTCGTCCACGACGGCGTGGCCGCGCACACCCGCCTGGAGTTCGGTTCTCCGCGCGAGCTCATTCCCCGCATCGCCAACGAAGAAGAATTCGATCTGTTGATCATCGGTCGCCGCTGGCAGGGAGAGATCCGTGACGTTCTCTTCGGCTCCGTGGCCAACCACGTCCTGCACCACGTCGTCTGTCCCGTTCTGCTCTTCTGATGGCGCATTGAGAACCTCTGGAAGCCGGTTAAAATGACTTGGTGCTTCGCCGGACTGTCCCGGCGAGCAGCGGCTTTCGGAGGAGTTCATGGCCAATACCCGGCAGCAGATTCACGGTCTGCTTACCCGCGATACCCGCATTAATCTCGGTGAGAGCGAAATCTCCATTGTCGAGGAAAATGGCCAGGTAACCCTGCGTGGCGCCGTCCCCACGGTGGCGGCGAAACGTCTGGCAGTGCGCCTGGCCGGGTCGGTTCCAGGCGTCGTCGCCGTGGTGGACGATTTGCGGGTGACGGTGCGGCAGACCATGGGGGACAAGGAAATCGGCAAACACGTCCTCGATTCCCTGATTCAGGAACGCAATATCGACGAAAACCAGATCGAGGTGATCACCGACCCGGCCGGCGGCGTCACCCTCGGCGGCCGCGTCCATTCCCTGATCCAGAAGCGGCTCTGCGAGGTGCTGTGCTGGTGGGTGCCGGGGGTGACCGCGGTAACCAATCGGATCGCCATCGATCCTCCCGAACAAGATTCGGACGAAGAATTGCGCGACAATCTCCTGGTCATCATGGAGAAGGACATTCTGGTCAACCCGAGCAAATTCCAGGTCAAGGTTGATGGCGGCCAGGTCCTGCTCCTCGGCCGGGTCGACTCGTCGCTGGAAAAAGACGCCGCCGAAAAGGATTGCTGGTATACCCCCGGGGTGGTCGACGTGGAAAACCGTTTGCAGGTCGGCTGATTGTGGGAACGGTTGCTTGTCCGACCGTATTTTGATATATTGATTTTCATATCAAATGGGGAGGCGACGCGATGGATGTACTCTGGATTTTTGGCTTTTTAGCGGTTTGGTTTATTCTCAACCGATGGATTCTGCCCCGTCTCGGCGTGCAGACCTGAATGTCCGATGCCTGTGCCCTTCCCGTGCGGAAGGCCGAGAAAACCGAGACGGAAGAAGAGCCGGATAAGTAATTGTCGTAGCACGGCGCCGGAGAAAAAAGAGTAAATCCCCCTGGGCAACTTCCCAGGGGGTTTTTTTATGACTACAGGTAGGGAGAAAACAACTTGGCGAAGCCATCGCGGATTTTGCTCGGCAGAGGGCGGGCATCCATTTCCTGCAGCGACACCTGGCGGGAGCGGGTGCGCACGGCGTCGAAATGATGACCGAGCTCGCCGGCGAACCGAGGGTCGTGGATCTCCATATTGAATTCAAAATTGAGGCGCAGGCTGCGCGGGTCGAGGTTGGCGGAGCCGATCAGGGCGTAGTGCTCGTCGACCAGCAGGAGCTTGCTATGGACAAAGGGGGGCGGCTGAAAATAAATGCGGCAGCCGTACTGCAGCAGTTCCCAGAGATAGGAGCGGGTGGCCCAGGCGAGATAAGGAAGGTTGTTTTTCTCCGGCAAAACGATTTCGACCACCACCCCGCGCAGCGCGGCGGCGTTGATGGCGGAGATCAGCGTCCGGTCGGGGATGAAATACGGGGTCATGATGCGCACCCGCTGGCCGGCGCTGGCGAGGGCGCCGATGAGGATCCAGGTGAGTTTCTCAAAATCCTCGTTGGGGCCGATGCTGATGCCCCGGCACAGGGCGCCGTTGGCGAGGCGCGGTGGCGGCGGATCGGGGGAAATCATTTCGCGGGCGGCGAAATGCCAGTCTTCGAGGAAGGCCTGTTGCATTTGCGCCACCACCGGGCCATGGAAGCGAAAATGAATATCGATCACCCGTCGCGGATTGCCGGATTTGGCCAGATGGCGGTCGCCGATGTTCATCCCGCCGGTGAAGCCGATGAAGCCATCGACAATGAGCAGTTTGCGGTGGTTGCGCAGATTGAGATGCAGGCCGCGACCAAGCAGAGGAAGAAAGCGCACCAAACGCACCCGGCTCCGGCGCATGAGACGCCGGGCGGGGGGGAAGGAGTAGCGCTCGCCGAGAGCATCGACCAGAACCCTGACTTCCACCCCGCGCTCGGCGGCATCTTTCAGGGCGGCGGCGAAACGGCGGCCGGTGGCGTCGGAATCGAAAATGTAGGTGGAAAGCAGAACGGAGCGGCGGGCTTCGGCAATCGCCTGCAACATCGCCGGGTAGGCCTCTTCGCCGTTGTGCAGAACCTCCACCCGGTTGCCGGCGACCAGCGGCCGGCGGGTGACGGAATCGGCCAGTCGGCGCAGCGGCCGATGGTTGCCGGCCGCCGGATCGGCTTCGGACGGCGGGGTGATCCCGGAGGTTTGCCAGAAAAGATCGGTTCCGCGCCCCTGCAAGTCGCGCGCCTGGGTGCGGATGCGATTCACCCCCAGCAACCAGTACAGACCGACGCCGATTGCCGGAATAAGGCAAACGACAATCCAGCCGAGGGCGGCGCGCGGATCCCGCTTGTTCAGCAAGGCGTGCCCGGCCGAAAACAGGGCGAGAAGAAGCAGAAGAAAGGCAAGGATCCAGATCAGCAAAAAACCTCCTGCGCCTGCCGCTCCCGACGGAGAATTGAGAGTCGGCGGTAATTCAGTGCAGGCTGGTTGCGCAGCGCGGGCAGGTGAGCATGCTGGTGGAAGGAACTTTGTGGCCGCAGCTCGGGCACATGAACCAGTGCTTGCAGTGCTTGCACTGGCTTTCGGAAAGGCCCTGCTTTTTCTTACACTTGGGGCATTGACGATACATTTTGCGGTTTTTTATATACTCGTCGAACAGCATGCCGCAACGGGCGCAGGCCGCGGCGTCGCGCTTGCGATTTTCCGCCCCGCAGTTCGGCGCCGGGCAGATGAAAACCGTCTGGCAGCCGCTGCACCAGTATTTGCCTTTTTTCAATTCCTTGCAGACCGGACATTTTTCCATTGGGGATACCATCTCTTTCCTTCGTTTTCAGACCGAGGCGATTGTAGCATCTTGCGGCGGCAAAACCAATGAATGGAATCTTGCCAGGGAAACCAGGCGGTCGAGACTTAATGAAAGAAAAGTGTACCGAGGGAAAACCCGCTGTCAATCGGTTACTTTTTCCGTCGGGCGCGCCCGACATCATTTTGCCAGCCGATGCGCACAGGCCGGTCGCTGTCCTTGATCACGTGGTCGGGGGAGAGATGAGGGGGAGGGGGAGAAATGTTCCGGTCGGCTCGGCGCAAATATCGATATTCATGACGTTGCAGCGGCGGCGCCTCGGAAATGGCAGCGTCCGCGTCTTTTGACGCGGTCCGCTATCGATTTCCGCCGGGAATTATCGAGGTTCAGTTCATTGCACCTGGGCGGTCATCGTCGGCGCGCTGCGCTTCAGTACAAACTCGTAGCCGTCTTTCAACTTCTTGGTGAAAAAGGCGCCGAGCCAAAGCGGACTCCAGACCACCCCGGCGGCCAGCCAGCGGTTGCGGGCGCCGACATGCGTCTCATCGGCGACAACGAGTTGCTGCACCGGCTCGTAGCCGTCCTTGGCCATGGTAATCTCGTATTTGCCGCCGGCGCCCAGACCATAACGATAGTCGCAAGGCGTCTGGCCGATCTCTTCACCGTTGACCAGAACGCGGGCGCCGGGAGGTTCGGAAAGAAACAGAGCCGTCTGTGGTGCGCAGGCGGTGGAGAAGATCAGAAGGAGAATGGCGGCAACGATTTTCTTCGGCATAAGAGTTCCCTGCGATAGGTTGTTTCCATTATTCAGGTCTCAGACAGCAGGTTTCATGCCTGGATCCGCTCCGGCGTGAGATTTCGCCGGATTTAGTTAGAAAAACCTTGGCGCGCGGGGGGCAAGGGGGACGCGGTCGGCGGCGGGGCGACGCCGGGGCGGGCGCAATCTGTTGTGCAGCCGCCACACTTGTGGTAATTGCGCGTCCGGTTGCGCCCGTCAAACTTTCAAATACCCCCGCAGATACCGTCCTGTGTGCGACGTCGTGCAGCGCGCCACTTCCTCCGGCGTCCCCTGGACAACAATTTCGCCGCCGCGGCTGCCGCCCTCCGGACCGAGATCGATGAGGTGGTCGGCGGTCTTGATCACGTCGAGGTTGTGCTCGATGATCAGCACCGTGTTGCCCGTCTCCACCAGCCGCTGCAGGACGTCGAGAAGTTTCTGGATGTCGGCGAAATGCAGGCCGGTGGTCGGCTCGTCGAGGATGTAGATGGTGCGGCCGGTGGCCCGTTTGCCCAGCTCCTTCGCCAGCTTCACCCGCTGCGCCTCGCCGCCGGAGAGGGTGGTGGCGCTCTGCCCGAGTTTGATGTAACCGAGGCCGACCTCGCGCAACGTCTCCAGTTTGCCCTTGATGCGCGGCACGTTCTCGAGAAAACGCGCCGCCTGGTTGGCGGTCATGTCGAGAACCTCGGCGATGTTCTTCCCCTTGAACTGCACCTCCAGCGTTTCGCGGTTGTAGCGCGCCCCCCCGCACACCTCGCACTGGACGTAGACATCGGGAAGAAAATGCATTTCGATCTTGATGATGCCGTCACCCTGGCAAGCCTCGCAGCGCCCGCCCTTGACGTTGAAGGAGAAGCGCCCCGGCTTGTAGCCGCGCACCTTCGCCTCGGGCAACTGGGCGAAGAGATCGCGGATGTCGGTGAAAACGCCGGTGTAGGTGGCGGGATTGGAGCGCGGGGTGCGGCCGATGGGGGACTGGTCGATGTCGATGACCTTGTCGAGTTGCTCCAGACCGAGGATATCGTCCACCTTCCCCGCCTTTTCCTTGGCGCGAAAGAGCCGCTGCGCCAGCGCCCGGTAGAGGGTGTCGATGACCAGGGTCGACTTGCCCGAGCCGGAAACGCCGGTGACGCAGGTCATCACGCCCAAAGGAATCTGCACGTCGATCCCCTGCAGATTGTTCTCCCGCGCGCCGCGGACGGTGAGGAAGCGCTCGGCGCGGCGGCGCTCCGGCGGCAGGGAGATGCCCAGATCGCCGGAAAGATAACGGCCGGTGAGGGAGGCGGGATCAGCGAGGATTTCCTGGGGCGTGCCCTGGGCGACGACCTCGCCGCCGTGCACCCCGGCCCCCGGCCCCATGTCGATGACGTGGTCGGCTTCGAGGATCGTTTCCTCGTCGTGCTCCACCACCAGCACCGTGTTGCCCAGATCGCGCAGCCGCTTCAGGGTGGTGAGCAGGCGCGCGTTGTCGCGCTGGTGCAGGCCGATGGACGGCTCGTCGAGGATGTAGAGGACGCCGACGAGGGAGGAGCCGACCTGGGTGGCCAGGCGGATGCGCTGCCCCTCGCCGCCGGACAGGGTGCCGGAGGTGCGGTCGAGGGAGAGGTAGTCGAGGCCGACGTGGCTGAGAAAGGAGAGGCGCTCGCGGATCTCCTTGAGCACCCGGCGGGCGATCTCCGCCTCCTTGGGCGGCAACTCAAGTTCGGCGAAAAAAACTTCCGCCTCGGCGATGGAAAAAGCGGTCGCCTCGCAAATGTTTTTGCCGCCGACGCGCACGAAGAGCGATTCCTTGCGCAGCCGCGCCCCCTCGCAGGTGGGGCACGGCATAACGTTCATGAAGCGTTCGAGATTTTCGCGGACCGCCTCGGAGTCGGTCTCCCGATAGCGCCGCTCCAGGTTGGGGATCACCCCCTCGAAGGCTTTCTCGTAAAAATGCCGGCGGCCTCCCTGGTCGAAAAAGAAACGCACCTTTTCCTTGCCCGAGCCGCGCAGCAGCGCCGTCCGCACCTTCTCCGGCAGGCTGGAGAAGGGGGCGCGAATATCGATCTGGTAATGATCGGAAAGCGCCTCCAGCAGCTGCTGGTAATAGAAGCCGGTGCGGCTCTCCCACGGCACGATCGCGCCTTCGCGCAGGGACAGTTCGGGGTTGGGGACGACCTGCTCTGGGTCGAAATACATCCGGGTGCCCAGCCCGGCGCAATCGGGACAGGCACCGAAGGGGTTGTTGAAAGAGAACATGCGCGGGGTGATTTCCGGCAGGGAAATGCCGCATTCGACGCAGGCGTGCTGTTCGGAAAAGAGCTGGCTCTTGCCGTCGATCACCTCCACCCGCACGATCCCCTCGGCCAGGCGCAGCGCCGTTTCCAGCGAATCGGCCAGCCGCCCCTCGATGCCCTCCTTGATCACCACCCGGTCGACCACCACCTCGATGGTGTGCTTCTTGTTTTTGTCCAGCGACGGAGCCTCGGCGAGCTCATGCATGGCGCCGTTGATGCGCACGCGAACGAAGCCGTCGGCGAGCAGTTGCTTGAGTTCCTTGCGGTATTCCCCCTTGCGGCCGCGAATCATCGGCGCCAGCAGCAGCAGGCGGGTTTTGTCCGGAAACTCCATGATCCGGTCGACCATCTGCTGCACCGTCTGCGAGGCGATCTCCTTGCCGCAGGACGGACAGTGCACCCGGCCGACGCGGGCGAAAAGCAGGCGCAAATAGTCGTAGATTTCGGTGACGGTGCCAACGGTGGAACGCGGATTTTTCGAAGTCGTCTTCTGTTCGATGGAGATGGCCGGCGACAAACCCTCGATGCTCTCCACGTCCGGCTTCTCCATCTGTTCAAGAAACTGCCGGGCGTAGGCGGAGAGGGATTCGACATAGCGCCGCTGCCCCTCGGCGTAGATGGTGTCGAAGGCGAGGGTCGATTTGCCCGAGCCGGAGACGCCGGTGATAACCACCAGTTTGTCGCGGGGGATTTCGATGTCGATCCCCTTCAGATTGTGCTCCCGGGCGCCCCGGACGATGATTTTATTGGGCATTGGATATCCATGGTAGGGTTGATTGTCGGGGCCAAGCAAGGTTCATCCGCTTGGCCCGCAGCCGTACCGAGCGAAGCGGGTGAATGGTTTGCTTCGTCCCTATGCTGGCGCCATTTCCGCCGCCAGGCGCAGGGCGGCCACCAGACTCGCTTCGCTCGCTCGGCCGGTGCCGGCGAGATAGTAGGCGGTGCCGTGGTCGACGGAGGTGCGCACGATGGGCAGGCCGAGGGTGACGTTGACCCCGTCGTCAAAATGCAGCAGCTTGAGGGGGATCAGTCCCTGGTCGTGGTACATGCAGACCACCGCGTCGTAAGCGCCCCGAACGGCGAAATGGAAGAGGGTGTCGGCGCTGTGCGGGCCGCTGGCGGCGATTCCTTCCGCCTTGGCCCGCTCGATGGCCGGCGCGATGAACCGCGCCTCCTCGTCGCCGAACAGCCCCCCCTCGCCGGCGTGCGGGTTGAGGGCGAGCACCGCGATTTTCGGCTGCGGTTTGCGAAAGAAACGGCGAAAGGCGGCGTCGGTGATGCGGATCGTCGCCAGGATCTCGTCGGCGTCGAGGGCAGCCGGCACCTGCCGCAGCGCCAGATGGGTGGTAGCCAGGCAGACCTTGAGCCGCTCGCCGGCGAGCATCATCACGACCTTCTCGACACCGCAACGCCTGGCCAGCAATTCGGTGTGCCCGGGAAAATCATAGCCGGCGGCGTGGATCGCCGCTTTGCTGATCGGCGCGGTGATCATCGCCGCCGCCTCGCCGCTTTGGCAGCGGGCGCAGGCCCATTCGATGTAGCCGGCCATCGCCCGGCCGCAGGCATCGTCCGGTTTGCCGTAGACAACTCGATCGGCGTCAAGCCGGGAAAGCGCCTGCACCGCCAGGTCGCGGCCGGCGATCCGCAAGCGGTGCGTCCCCAACCCGTCGGCCGGCGCGCAGGCGGTGGGCGCAGCGAAAATCGCCGCCGCTTTTTGCAGAACACCGGGATCGCCGGCGACCAACAACGGTCGGGAGATGTCGTCGAGGGCGCCGGCAAGCAGCGTCTTCACAATGATTTCCGGACCGATCCCGGTTGGATCGCCCATGGTGATAATGAGGGGGCGCGGCATGTCAATTCCTCCTGCAGGGCAATTGGCTATCTTAACGTATCGGGCGCAAAGCTGACAACCCGCAGGCACAACCGCGATGATCCTTTTGCGCCCTGCCCGAGGCGCTGGAATGCCGGCAAAAATGTTGACAGTGCCGCGGCCGGGTGCTAATAAAAAACGGCTAAATCGACAAATTCTGAGAATGAGGTGCAACCTTGATCAAAATCGATTTCGACAAAATGGGCGGACTGATCCCGGCCATCATCCAGGACCACGCCACCGGCGAAGTGCTGATGGTCGCCTTCATGGACGAGAAAACCCTGGAGTACACCCTGCGCGACGGCAAGACCTGGTTCTTCAGCCGCACCCGCAACAAATACTGGATGAAGGGCGAGGAATCGGGGAACACCCAGGACGTGGTGGAAATCCTCACCGACTGCGATGCCGACACCGTCGTCATCAAGGTCAAACAGAACGGCCCCGCCGCTTGCCATACCGGCAACCGCAGCTGTTTCTACGTCCGCTGGGAAAACGGCGAGTGGGTGGAGCATAGCAAGCCGCTCTTCGACCCGGCGCAGGTGTACAAGAAATAGGTATTTTCTCACCGCAAAGATGCAGCGTTATTTCGCCGAGCGCAATATTCCGGTGACGGTGGAGTTTTCCTGGGGGGCGACGGAGGCGAAGGTGGTCGAAGGTCTGTGCGACGCCATCGTCGAGGTCACCGAGACCGGCTCGACGATCAAGGCGAACAATCTGCGCATCGTCTGCGACCTGATGGAATCGGTGCCGGTGATGATCGCCAACAAATCGGCCTGGAACGAGCCATGGAAGCGCGCCAAAATCGAGCAGATCGCCACTTTGCTGCAATCGGCGCTGCGCGCCGAGGGGATGGTCGGGTTGAAACTGAACGCCCCGGCCGACCGCATCGAGGCGATCACCTCCGTGCTGCCAAGCCTGAAAACCCCGACCGTCGCCAACCTCTACAATTCCAACTGGGTCAGCATCGAGAGCATTCTTCCCGAAAAGGAAGTACGTCAAATCATCCCCGAGCTGCTGCGCCTCGGCGCCCAGGGGATCGTCGAATATCCCCTCAGCAAAATCATCTGATCCGATCCCCTTGCGAATAAATCAGGGCGGAAGGCGGTAGCCTTCCGCCCTGATTTCGTGTGCGCCCGGCAGGGCGCGCGGCTTCAGCCGATGATGCTCGCTTTCAGCGCGCGCTCGGCTGGCGCCACCGTTACGATGTCCTGCGTGTTTCCCGTCCAGATCCGGACCTCGACCGTTGCCTGCGCGCGGCCCTGGCCATAAACGGCAATCAGGGCGGCGGCGTCGCGCAGTTCCGGCGCCGCCGGTTCGCCGACGAGCAGACCCAGCGGGCCGTTGAAGTCGACGGCGCGCAGCAGGCGATCGGTGGGGCGGGCCAGGGCTTCGAGCGCCTGGTTCTCCTCCTGGTTGCGGCCGAGGAACAGCCGCGCTTGCGGCGATAGCCGAAAGTAGCGCCCCGTCTTGAGCAATTGCACCTCGCGCACCCCGGCCGCCGGATCGCTTTGCAGCAGGTCGCGCAATCGATCGGAGAAACCTTTCTCGGTAAGCAGGCAACCGCCGCCGGAAGGCGGATACGGGCCCATGTCCCATTCGCGGGCCAGTTCGTCCTGCCGCCGGCGGGAGCGCCCCTGGATGTCGAGCAGCCGCTCCCGGTCGACCAGCCCCTGTTCCTCCATCGGCGTGCGCGGCAGCAGCCGCGCCGACAGGGGGCGTAAAATCCGGTCGGGAAAGCCGGAATGCTCGGCCACCGAGCGCAGGGCGCGGGGGTTCTGGCTCATTGGCCGCTGGCCGAGAACCTCGCCGGAAAAGAGAAAATCGAAGCCTTGCTCCTGCATAATCTGTCCGGCCAGGCGAAACATCATGGCATGGCAATCGATGCAGGGATTCATGTTCTTGCCGTAGCCGAATTGCGGCGCCTTGACCATTTGCAGATGGATTTCGCCAATGTCGCGAACGATCAGCGGAATCTCCAGCCGGTCGGCGGCTTTTTCCGCCTTTGCCGAACCGAAAAACGGGGTGACGAAGGAAACGCAGGTCACCTCCACCCCCTGTCGCTTCAAGGCCAGGGCGGCAAGACTGCTGTCGAGGCCGCCGGACAAAAGCCCCAGTGCTTTACTCATTATCTGCTCCTTCGATATCTTGACCTGTTTGCCGAACAAGGGAAGACGCAAAAGGTAGCATGAAGGGCGCGCGGAGTTCAAGGGCCGGGCGAGGGGAGGGGACTCAGTCCCTGATACGGACGCAGCCGTCGGCGTCCACGGCAAGTCCGGGGGGGTTGCGTGGACAACGGTCTTCGACATCCGGGATGCCGTCGCCATCGCTGTCGGCGGGGCAGCCGTCAGGCTCCACCCGCATGTCGAGCGGAGTTTCCGGGCAGCGATCCAGATAATCGGGAATGTGGTCGCCGTCGGCGTCAGGAGGATTTTGCGGACATCCCCGGCGGTCGACTGGCAACTCTTGCGGAGTGTCGGCACAGCGATCGAAGGCATCGGGAACGCCATCGCCATCGGCGTCGGGGCGGGGTTGCGGCCGCGGTTTTCTCTCGTAACCAAAGGCGTAGCCGAGTTGCAGACCGGCCTCCCAGCCGGTATCCCGGTCGGCGGAGATCGTTTGCAGCTGCCGCAGATCGAGGCGGAGAAAAATCGGCGTATCCGGCTGGTACGCCGCTGCGGCGCCATAAGCGACAAGCGCCGAATCGTTGGTCGTGCCGAAACCAACGGTCAGAAAAGACTGCCAATCGGCTGCCTTGAGGAGCTGATAAAGGGCGTCCGCCCGCAGCAGATAAACGTCGGAACCGCCAGCGAGAACAACCCCTTCGAGGCCCAGCGATTCGCGGGCGTTTTTGCCCCCCCACCAATACCCCGCTTTGGCGCCGACCAGCAGGCTGCGGTCCGCAGCGTCGTCCAGGCCGCTGAGCAGTCCGGTGGCGGCGGACAGGCTGGGATAGTTTTGGGCCGTGGCCGCTGCGGCCAACAGCTGAAGACAGGCAAGCAGGAGGAGGAAAGTCCGCATTTTCTACTCGGCTGCGCCGGCCGGCGCGCTGGACGGATCGTTTGCGGAATCCCGGAAATCCCGGTCGTAGTCGACGGCCGTATGGCAACCGGGAAAACAGCGACCGCCGGTGGCCGACAGCTGCACCCGCAGCGGAATCCGCCAGTCGCCGAAATCCGCCCCGCCCGCATCGACCAGTAAATGCGCGCCGCCGGCATGGGCTTGGTGGCAGGCGCGACAGGAGCGTCCCTTGCGCGGGTCGGCGACGTGAAGAAAATGCAGATTTCGCGTGCCGTGGCGGAATCGCGTTGCCGTAGTCGTTTTGGCCGCCAGGAGCAGCTCCTGATCGTGGCACTGGAAACAGAAGTCGTAAATCCCCGGCCGATATGGGGCATAGAAGTCGGAGGGATAGCGGGCGTTGAGGAGGCGATGGAAATCGGAGCCATGCGCCGCATGACAAGCCGCGCAATCGCCGGTGGTCAACGGCTGGTGAATCAGGGCCTTGCCCTGCAGTTCGCGGTCGATGTTGCGCAGGGGTTGTGAGGTGGTGAAATCGTCCCGGCCGTGGCAGGTAAGGCAGAGTTCGCGCTGCGGCGCCCGCAGCAGGGCCTGCTGCGCTGAGGCATGGGGATCATGGCACAGCAGGCAGCTTTCTTCCCGGTAGAGGGGCGCGTGGCGGGTTTTGAATCTTTGCATGCCGGCGGCGATCTTTTCGTGACAAGCGAGACAGAGTTCGGTGGGCGGAGCAACGAGCCGGCTTTGGCTGGTGGCGGTGTGTGACGTGTGGCAGGAAAGGCAGTTTCCTGCATGCGCCGGGGCGTGGCGTTGGCCGACGTCCCGCAGGTTCCGATGACAATCGCCCGTCAGGCAGGTTGCGGCGCGGGCGATATCGGCGGCCAGTAGCAGCGCGCAGAGGAGAAAAATGCGGAGAATCACCGGAATCCATTTCTCGAAAATACAATCTTCTCGGCCCTGGTTGGCGATTTCGCTTGCCTGACGGCCGGACGATGTTAAAATTAGCTAGTTTTTATTATTATAATTAAAGCTCGCTTTATGTCAATCTCTGGCATTGTTCCGAGGATAAAAATGGGTTGGTTGACGTTCGAAAAACCTGGGGGATGCCGCCTGCTTTTCGGTCTGAGCCTGCTTCTCTGGTTGGCCGCGCCGACAACGGCGGCGGATTTGTCGCTGACCGCAACCGACTGTCGAAAATGCCATGCGCAACAGGTGCAGGCGATGCGCGATGATGGGGCCGGGCACCAGGCGTTTCTCACCTGCCTGCGCTGCCATCGGGGCCATCCCCCCCGCGACCTGGAGACGATTCGGCCCTGCGGCGATTGTCATCAGGGCAGCCGGCACGTCGAGCGCCAGGGATCCTGCCTCATCTGCCACCGCGATCCGCACCGGCCGTTGCGCTTGACCCTGGTGCGCGAAGCGGCGGCGGCCTGTCTCGATTGTCACCCGCACATCGGCGAACAGTTCACCGCCGCGCCGAGCATGCATGCGCGTTTTGCCTGCACCGCCTGCCACAAACGCCATGGGGAAGCATTTCCCTGCGGCGAATGCCATCTGCCGCATTTTGCCGATGGCGCCGCGCAGCCGTGTCAGAACTGCCATCCGCCGCACCGGCCGCTTGCCGTCGCCTTCGCCGGCGCTGTCGACTCCCGAAATTGCACATCCTGTCATGTCGAAGCGGCCAACGCCTTGACCCAGGGGGGCGGCCGGCACCGGGAGGTCCCCTGCGCTGAGTGTCATGCCGGAGCGCACGGCGCCATTCCCGAATGTCTGATGTGCCATCCGCAGCCGCACCCGAGCGGTATTCTGGCGCGCTTCACCAGCTGCGGCGAATGTCATGGCGAAGCGCATCGCCTGATTCGCTGAAACACAAGTTGCCGAGGGCTTCCCGGAGCGGGTATACTGGCCGTTCATCCGCATCGGGAGAATTCTCTTGCTGGACACCTTCGGCCGCACCATCGATTATCTGCGCCTTTCCGTCACCGACCGCTGCAATCTGCGCTGCCGTTACTGCATGCCCGAGGAGGGGGTGCCGCCGATGGCGCACGAACAAATTCTCTCCTACGAGGAATTGTTGCGGGTGACCGCCGTCGCCCTGCGGCTGGGGGTCAAAAAAGTGCGGGTCACCGGCGGCGAGCCGTTGGTGCGCCGGGGAATCGTCGATTTTATTCGCCAGTTGGCCGCCCTTCCCGGCGCGCCGGAAGTGGCTCTGACCACCAATGGCCTGCGTCTGGCGGAAATGGCCGACGACCTGAAGGCGGCCGGCCTGTCGCGGGTCAACATCAGCCTCGACACCCTGCGCCCGGAGCGCTTCGCCGCCATTACCCGGCGCGAAGGCTTGTCCCGGGTGCTGGCCGCTCTCGAAGCGGCCGAAAGCGCCGGCCTGACCCCGCTGAAGCTCAACATGGTGCCGATCCGCGGGGTGAATGCGGACGAAATCGCCGACTTCGCCCGCCTGACGCTGGAGCGCTCCTGGCAGGTGCGTTTCATCGAGTTCATGCCGGTCAGCGGCGGCCTCGACTACCCCCCGGAGAGCCGCTTTCCGGCGGCCGACATCCAGGCGGCCTTGGCCACGGTCGCGCCCCTCGTCGCCCTGCCGCGCAGCGGCCCCGCCGGACCCGCCCGCATTTATCGGTTCGCTGGTGGTCGCGGCTCGGTCGGCATCATCCCCGCCGTCTCCAACCATTTCTGCGGCGAGTGCAACCGCCTGCGGCTGACCGCCGACGGCCGCCTGCGCCCCTGCCTCTTCTCCACCGAGGAGATCGATCTCAAGGCCGCCCTGCGCCAGTTGGGCGAAGGCGCCCTGGAACAACTGCTTCTCGGCGCCGTCACCGCCAAACCGGAACGGCACGCCATCGGCGAAGCCGGTTTTCGCCAGGGGAGTCGGCGCATGCAGGAAATCGGCGGCTAACCCGCGCCGCTGCCCAAAACAAAACCGCCGCGCGGCAATATGCCGGCGGCGGTAAAAAACGAACGCATTCCCCTCCCGCAGCCCTCACTTTTCCCTGCGCGGCACCACCACAATCCCCGAATCGGTCACGGTGTACCCTTTTGCACGGTCGGCGTCCAGGTCGTAGCCGATGACCGATCCGTCCTGGATCACCAGGTTTTTGTCGACGATGGTGCGGCGCATCTTGACGTGCCGGCCGACGGTGACGTTTTCGAAGAGAATCGAGTCCTCCACCAGGCTGTAGCTGTTGACCTTGCACCGGGGGCCGAGCACCGAACGGCGCACCGTGCCGCCACTGGTGATGCAGCCGGCGCAGACGTACGAATCGAGGTTGACGCCGCGCCGCTTGTCGTCGTCGAAAACCGTTTTGGCCGGCGGGAGGTTCCCCTGATTGGTGAGAATCGGCCAGCGGTAGTTGTAGAGGTTGAGTTGCGGCGAGACGTGGATCAGATCCATGTTCGCTTCGTAGTAGGAGTCGAGAGTGCCGACATCCTTCCAGTAGCCGCGCTCCTCGGCCCGCATGCCGGGGATGATGTTGTCGTTGAAGTTGTAGGCGAAGACCCGATCTTCGCTTTGCAGCATCATCGGGATGACGTGTTTGCCGAAGTCGAGGTCGGCGTGATACTTCTTCCCCTCGAGAAGAACTTCGATGAGTTTCTTGGTGGAGAAAATGTAATTTCCCATCGAGGCGTAGCAGGTTTCGCGGCCGGGGATCGTCTCCGGCGCCTGCGGTTTTTCGCTGAAGGCGGTGACCCGGGCGTCGTCGTCGACGGAAAAGATGCCGAAACGGTTCCCCTCCTCGCGCGGGATTTCGAGCGCGGCAATGGTGAGGTCGGCGCGGTTCATCCGGTGGTAGTCGATCATTTGGGTAACATCCATCTTGTAGACGTGATCGCCGCCGAAAATCGCGATGTAGTCGGCATCGGAGGATTCGACAAAACGCAGATACTGCAGGATGGCGTCGGCAGTGCCGCGGAACCACTCCTCCCCTTCGCTGCGGGTTTCGGGGGAGATGGCGACGTAGAATTCGCCCAGACCGGTCCATTTGCCCCACGATTCGCGGATATGCTTGTTGAGGGAAAAGGCGCGGTATTGAGTGAGGATATAAACTTTTTTGATGCCGGAGTTGAAGAGGTTGGAGAGGACAAAATCGATGATTTTGTACTTGCCGCCGAAGGCGACGCTCGGTTTGGCGCGGCGCAACGTCAGCGGACTGAGCCGCTCCCCCTTGCCGCCGGCCAGAACCATGGCGATGGTGTTGCGGCCGATGTTGCCCATGGAATACATAACCATCCTCCCGGCCGGCGATCCGGCCCAATGAAAAAATTCTCGTAATCTTGTAGCGCGAGGCGGATGCGGTTGTCAATCGCAATTCTCACCATGGGGGTGTGAAATTCCGCGCTGCGTCGACCCGGCCGGGCCTGCCTTGAAGGCGGTGCTGGGGGTGCTGGCAAGTCGTCTGCAAAAACCTCTGGCGCAGGAGTTCGCGAAAGCTCTGCCGCAGCCCGCAAAGGCGGCGATTCCATGGCGGTTTTCGGCCGCCTGGTGGCGACCAGGATCATGGCCGGCCCCCGCCGACTCGTCGGCCATCCGGCAACACCAGGACAACCCGCGCCGGCGCCGTCTCGACGACCTGCAGCGGGGTCCCGGGAAACCTTCTTTGCACAAAATCCCGAAGTTCTTCCGGCAGGAAGCCTCGCCGAATCGACAACCGGCCGTCATGCAGAGAGAAACTGCGGCGGGCCAGCAGCCCGATGCAAAGGGTGCCGCCGGCGTGGGCCCACCCGGAGCGCTTCAGGTCGTTGACGATCAGGGCGCGCCGCGTCCGGGCGATGGCGCCGCGCAGGAAAATCTCCATTTCATCCCAGCTTAGGTGGTGCAGCAAGTGGTTGGAAAAGACGAAATCGAAAGGGTCGAGGCGATCCAGGTCGAGCGCAGTCCCCTCGACGATCTTGATTTCGGGCGCATCGCGGACCGCCTGGCGGGCCAGGGAGAGAATGCGCGGATTATTGTCCAGGGCTGTAATCTGCAAGCGCAGTCGCCGCCGGCGCGCCTCCCGGGCGGCCCAGCGGCTGATATCGCAACCGCCGGCCCCGACATCCAGAAGGGTATAGGTCCGCTTCGGCTGCTGTTCCATAACGGAGAAAACATAGCGGCGCAGCAGCCTGCGGCTGGCGCTGAAAAGAAAATTTATCCGTTCGAATTGACGAATGGACCGAAACAGTTTCTCCGGATCGGCATCGGCCCGGTCCATTTCTTCGTGGTCGGTGGTGTTCCTGACCCGCAGGTCCGGAAACAGATAATCCAGCATCGAAAATCCTTTGCAGAGGGGACGCTTGCCGGTTGGCTGATTGATTCGCCCCGGCTTGTTTCGCTCAACGCCGAGTCCGGTGAAATTCTAGCAGATCGATGAAAATTTCCGAACCGGCGGCGACCAAGGCTGAGCGCCCGCACCGCTGGGAACAGGTTTTTTAGTGATTAACAAATCATCCGTAGATGTGACATATTGCCCTGGTGTGCCGATTCTTTTGGTTTGAGTCTTTCAACGGGAGGAAAGTTTATGCTTCGATTTGTTCTCGCCTGGCTGGTTTGTATGCTTCTGGCGGCCTGCAGTACCGTACCGGTTACCGGCCGCTCGCAGCTCAATCTTATTTCCAGCTCTGAAATGAACTCCATGAGCGCCCAGCAGTACGACACCTTTCTCAAGGAGAATACAAGCAGCCGGAACCAGCAGCAAACGGCCATGGTCAAACGGGTCGGCGCCCGTATTCAGGGTGCGGTGGAGCAATACTTCGAATCAATCGGTCTGCAAGCATATTTGCAGAACTATACGTGGGAATTCAACGTCGTCGAAGACGAGCAGGTAAACGCATGGTGCATGGCCGGCGGCAAAGTCGTCGTCTACACCGGCATATTGCCGGTCGCCAAAGACGATGCGGGACTGGCGGTTATCATGGGTCACGAGATTGCGCATGCGATCGCCGAACATGGCAACGAACGGATGAGCCATCAACTTATCGCCCAAATGGGCGGTACGGCGCTTTCAACGGCGCTCCAGAGCAAACCGGAAGCCACCAAGAGTCTGTGGATGAGCGTTTACGGCGTTGGCGCGCAGTACGGTGCGCTCCTGCCGTACAGCAGGATGCAGGAGAGCGAAGCGGACCAGCTTGGTTTGGTTTTCATGACGCTGGCCGGCTACGACCCGAACGTTGCGGTCGACTTCTGGGAGCGGATGGCCGCCCAGAAAGGCGGACAAGCGCCGCCTGAATTTCTCAGCACCCATCCCTCCGACGCGACCCGTATCGCCAGTATCAAAAAGTCAATTCCATCGATTATTCAGGAGCACCAAAGGTAAGCGCCGCCGCGCCGCCGAAGAAAGCGGCAACCCGATGCGCGGCGCAAGCAAAGGATAATGGATCATGGCCAAGTACGTCGTTGCGCTCGATCAGGGCACCACCAGCACCCGCTGCATGATTTTCAATCCGGCGGGAGAAACCGTCGCCCAGCATCAACTTGAGCATACGCAGATTTACCCCCGGGCCGGCTGGGTGGAACACGATGCCGTGGAGATCTGGGAGCGCACCAGGGAGGTCATCCGCGGCGCGATGGAGCAGGCCGGCCTGATCGCCAAAGACATAGCCGCCGTCGGCATCGCCAATCAGCGCGAAACGACCGTGGTCTGGGACCGGAAAACCGGGCTGCCCTACGGCAACGCCATCGTCTGGCAGGACACCCGCACCGACGGCCTGTGCCGCCAGTTGTCCGCAGAAGGCGGTCAGGACCGCTTCCGCGCCAGAACCGGGTTGCCTTTGGCAACCTACTTCTCCGGACCCAAGATCAGATGGATGCTCGATAACGTACCCGGCCTGCGCGCCGCCGCCCAGCGCGGGGACGCGCTGTTCGGCAATATGGATTGCTGGCTGATCTGGAAACTGACCGGCGGTCCCGGCGGCAGCGCCGCCCATGTCACCGATGTCACCAACGCCTCGCGGACCCTGTTGATGAATCTGGAGACGCTGGACTGGGACGCGGAGATCCTCGACATATTCGACATCCCCCCTTCAATGCTGCCGCGGATTCGTCCCTCCAGCGATCCTGATTGCTACGGCCGCACCCGCGCCGATGGTCCCTTCGGCGGCGAAATTCCCATCTGCGGCGATCTCGGGGATCAGCAGGCCGCCACCGTCGGCCAGACCTGCTTCGATATCGGCGAGGCCAAGAACACCTACGGCACCGGCTGCTTTTTGCTCCTCAACACCGGCCACGAGATTGTTCATTCCGGGCACGGGCTGGTGACCACCGTCTGCTATCGGTTCGGCCGGCAGAAACCGGTTTACGCTCTCGAAGGCTCCGTCGCCATCACCGGCGCCCTGATCCAGTGGCTGCGCGACGGCATGCGGCTGATCGACACCGCCGCCGCCGTCGAAGACCTGGCCAAGACGGTGGAGGATAACGGCGGCATGTATTTCGTGCCGGCCTTCTCCGGCCTGTTCGCTCCCTACTGGCGCAGCGAAGCCCGGGGGCTGGCGATCGGCATGACCCGCTTCACCACCCGCGGCCATTTCGCCCGGGCGGCCCTGGAGGCCACCGCTTTCCAGACCCGTGAAGTGATCGACGCCATGGCCGCCGACTCCGGGGTGACGCTGAAGACCCTCAAGGTCGACGGCGGCATGACCGCCAATGAATTACTGATGCAGATCCAGGCCGATGTCCTCGGCGTGCCGGTCATCCGGCCGCGGGTGGCGGAGAGCACCGCCCTCGGCGCCGCCTATGCCGCCGGCCTGGCGGTCGGCTACTGGAATAGCGTGGACGATTTGAGGGGTAACTGGGGGATGGACAAGATCTGGCAGCCGTCCGCCGCCGACTCCCTGCGCAGCAAGAGTTACGCGATGTGGAAAAAGGCGGTCAGCCGCACCTTCGACTGGCTGGAATAGCGGGCACAAGGGGCTTGACGGTTAATTGCAGAAATAGCGGGTTACTATCCATTCCTCGCCATTAAACAGGACTTCTACCAATTCAAACGCTTTTTCCTTGTTTTCGAAAAACGTCTCAAAGTGAATCGATATATATTTTCCGTCGGGGTGGTGTTGGATAGAGTTGTTTTTGATTACGTATTTAATTGAACGATCCACCGGGGAACCATAATACTCTCTTTTTACGGCAATTTGATTGATCCACCATCCTTTCTCTTGAGTTCTTTTGTGGATTGTCGAGGTGCTGTCAAATCCTTTTTCTATTTCGCCCGTGTCAAGTAAATCCAGAAAATTGTAAGCGGCTTCCGTTGCCAGATATTCATCATCCTTGAATTCCGAAGAATAAACGTTGGCGCAGGAAACGTGCAGAATGAATGTTGCGATGAAAAGTAGAAATAGATTTTTCATGTGCCCCCCTTCCGGTGGATGGAATTGTTTTCCAACCTAGAAAGCCGCACGGGCAGCCTGGCCCCGTGCGGCTTTGTTGTTCACTCTGGTTGTGGCGAATGCTGGTGCGCCAAATCGGTCCCCTCGGCATCGGATCGGCACGGTATTAAATTACCGCATTCATACACCCGCGACCGGGCAAAGGCAATGATTTTTTCTCGTTATTTCCCATCAATTATTAATGGGCAATGAATGTCCCCGCCCCCCTACCGGGAGCGGAGTGGGATGCACTGGTATATTTGGTATAGTTGCAATCATGACGGCAAGGGAGCTTCTTTCGAAACCCCGCCCTTGCAGAAAGGATCAGGCATATGACTATTTTCCGTAAAACGTGTGCGCTCTTCGCCGCCCTTGTTCTCTCCGCCGGAATGCTGGCCTGCGAGCAGCAGGGGCCGGCCGAAAAGGCGGGCGAGCAGGCCGATAAGGCGGTGGAAAACACCAGGGACACGGTGCAGGACACCATCGATGGGCAGGGACCGGGAGAAAAAACCGGGGAGAAGATTGACAAAACCCTGGATGGCAACAAAAGGTAAAAACATGCGCACAAGCTGGACACGAGGGCGGCCGAAAGGCCGCCCTCGTCGTTTTTGAAGCGCAACCAGTTGGAGGAAGCACATCAAGGTCCAGCCGACCATTGCGGGATAATTGACGATTGGCTGCAGGCCGTGTCGTAATCTGAACAACCGCTGCGGCGCCGGCGTCGCGCAGCCCCGATCCGGAGGTTCGTCTCCGCGCCGCCGCGGCGCTCGCCAATGGCGAGACCAATGCGCAAGCCTCCCCCCCCTCCCGGCCGATATCCGACGAATATCCACTCTTTGCCTGGGCGCTTTGTCGGGCTTGGTTGCTCTGCGGTCACGCCTGGACCGCCGGGATTGCACGCCTGGTGCATACAAGCGTCTGGGTTGTCGGAAATTGAACAGATCTGCACCGCTGACGTGAATTGCCTGGAAAAACAACCACTTGGATTAAAACGGGGGGGCGAAGGTGTCGGAAATTGAACAGGCATCGGCTTGGTTTGTCTGCAAAGCAGCATGCGGAATAGCGAAAAAGATAGATATTATAGTGAGTTATCGGTCTGGCACCGGCATTGCAATCTTGCCATGGTCGCCACTTTGGGAGACGAAGGGATGAAGAACCGCGAGAGCTGTCTTCAAGATTACGGCAACGTCCGGCTCGATCAGGTGATTTTCATTCTGATGGTCTTCGTGTGGCTCCAGGTTCTGGCTTTGCCTTGCTCATAGCCGCACCGGACCCGAAGTGATTGCCTCGTGAGCCTCGTTTTGTAGTCGGCAGCGAGACAACGAAACTCCACTTCAGTAGCCAGTCTTGCAGAGAAAGGGGGTGGTCGCAAGGCGGTCTGGAGAGCATAGGCCAAACCGTAGTTCAGGTGCTGTGAGCATGATTGTATTGATGGCCTGGTCCGTTGCCGTCGACCGACATCCAGGAGCGCTACGCGCACCTGCCGGGTGCGGAAACGTTCCGAACGCCGAGCCACCCGTACAAGCAAGAACCATGGCAGCGTTTTGTAACCTGTTGGACCCGCTGTTGCCGCTGGTGCAGTACGGTATCTGCCCAAGAAATTGGCGTTTAATTCCACTCAAGGAAAAGGGAAGCGAAGAATGGGTAAGTTAATCAAAAAAAACAAGTTGTTTGCATTTCTGCTCGTTTTTGTCCTGGCGATGGCTCTGGCCGGGTGCGAGGGTGACGATGGCTCAAGGGGGCCCATGGGCGCGCCTGGTGAACCCGGCGCCCCAGGTGCCCC
>Ga0172382_10000830_pt1 | contig 57335 bp, 45 predicted proteins | sample Leawel138RmetaG_FD_122245 | JGI IMG/M metagenome (GOLD analysis project Ga0172382, IMG submission 122245) | Leachate microbial communities from a municipal landfill in Southern Ontario, Canada - Leachate well 138R metaG | ecosystem: Engineered > Solid waste > Landfill > Unclassified | place...
CTTCAGCTCCAGCGTCTTGTCGTCGACGACGACGATGGCGCTTTCCTTGTCCTTGGCGTTCCACACCGAGAACCAGACCTCGGTGCCTTCCTTGTTGAACTCGGGCTGCACCACGCGCGGCTGGCCTTCGGTGATGCCGGCCCATTCGACGATCGGCAGGGTGATGAACGCGGGGTCCTCATCCGGGTTGCCGCCCATCTTGTCGATCTCGAACACCGCCACCCCGGCCGAGATCTCGGCTTCCGGGTTGAAGGTCGCATCGACGTAGAGATGCTTCGAGTTCGGATGCGTCTTGATGAACAGCGAGCCGCCGCCGAGCGCCGGGAAGGTGTCGACGACCTTCCAGGCATGGTCGGCATTGCCGACCGGATCGGTGCCGATCAGCGCCACCGACTCGTCGCCCAGATGCGAGGTCGCCCACACCGGCCCGTAGACCGGATGCGTGAAGTTCGCGCCGCGTCCCGGATGCGGGATCTGGCCGCCGGTCTCGACCAGCGCCGTCAGCTTGTCCTCCTGCGTGTCGACCACGGCGATCTTGCCGCGCTGGTTGGCCGCGACCAGGAAGTAGCGCTTGGTGCTGTCGAACCCGCCATCGTGCAGGAACCGCTCCGCCTCGACCTCGACCGTCTTCAGGTTCTTCAGGTCGGTGTAGTCGACGAACAGGATCTTGCCCGTCTCCTTGACGTTGACGATGAACTCCGGGTTGTTGTGCGACGACACGATCGAGGCGACGCGCGGCTCGGGGTGGTAGACCTGCTCGTCATAGACGTTGCCGCGGGTGGAGACGATCTTCAGCGGCTCCAGCGTCTCGCCGTCCATGATGACGTATTGGGGCGGCCAGTAGCCGCCGGCGATGGCGTACCTGTCCTCGTAGCCGGCGAATTTCGACGTCTCGACCGAGCGGGCCTCGATGCCGATCTTGATCTGGGCGACGTTGGCCGGCGTCTCCATCCACATGTCGATCATGTTGACGAGGCCGTCGCGCCCGATGACGAACAGATAGCGCCCCGAGGCCGAGATGCGGCTGATGTGGACGGCATAGCCGGTGTCGATCACCGCCCGGATCTCGTAGGTGCCGCCGTCGATCAGCGCGATCTGGCCGGAATCGCGCAGCGTCACCGACATCAGGTTGTCGATGTCGATGTCGTTCATCTTCTCCTTCGGCCGATCCTCCGGCTTGACCAGCACCTGCCACGATTCCTTCATCTCGGGCATGCCCCATTCGGGCGGCGCCGGCGGCTCGATCATCAGGTACTTCGCCATCATGACGATCTCGTCCTCGGTCAGTTCGCCCGACGTGCCCCAATTGGGCATGCCGGCCGCCGAGCCGTAGGTGATGAAGGTGTGCAGATGGTCGAAGCCGAGCTCGTGCGTCAGGTCGGTGGTCAGCGCCTTGCCGGTCGCGCCCTTGCGCAGCACGCCGTGGCAGCCGGCGCAACGCTCGAAATAGATCTTGGTCCCGGCGTCGAACTCTTCCCGGGACATGATCGGGTCGTTGGAATCGACGCCCGGAATCTCGACGCCGAGCTGGGCCGGCGTCGCCATGCCGCCGGCCTGGGCCTGCGGCTCCTTGGCCAAGGACGGCGCGGCATGGAGCACCAGCGCCAGCGCTGCCGTCCCCGCCAGGTAGGCAAAGGTGGGTAATTTGGTTCGGTGCGTCATGATACCTCCGAAGGGTTGGAACCAGTGGAGGCGACTGTGGGCGATGGCGGGGATTCGATCCTTGCAGATTGTCAGCTTCAATCGCGATGGCGCGCCGGCGCCCCGCGACCAGTTGTCACAAGAGAAGCGGAATGGAGGGCGGCCTCACACCCGCACCCGGCTCGGCGTCACGCCGAAGGCCTTGCGGAACGCGGTGGTGAAGCTCGAGATGTTGTTGTAGCCGGCCAGATGTGCGGCATGTGCAACCGGGATGCCCTCGCTGGCCAGCGCCGCGCGCGCCGCTTCCAGCCGCTCCTGCCTTATGAAGTCGAAGATGGTGATGCCGAAATGCTCCTTGAAATGACGCTGGACGGTGGAGACGCTGGCCCCGGCCTCGCGCGCGATCATGGCGATGGTCAGCTCGCGGTCGAGATTGGCGGCGATGTAGTCGCGCACCCGCTCGCAGTTGCGCAGCGTCATCAGTGACGGCGCCTGCGGCCGCCCTTCCCTTTCCGCCACCATAGTCAGGCATGACTGCCACATGATGTCGAGGCCCTGCGCCCGCAGATAGAGCGCGCCCAGCTCGCCCTCCAGCAGCGGCGGCGGGTTGATGATCTTGTGGGCGAGCTGGAGGATGTGCTGGCCCGGCGCGAACGAGAAGTGCGCGAGGTGCTCGCTGAAGAAGCTGCGCAGCGCCGGAACCGGCATGTCGTCCTGCGCCTCCAGCAGGCGCTTCAACCATGGCAGGGGCGCCGCGATCATCACCTTGTGCAGCGGCACCTCGCTCTCGCCGAAGAAGCGCAGCCGGCTGTAGCGCGCGACGTTCAGCATGAACACCAGCGGCGCCGGCGCTTCCGCCGGGCCGGCATCGAGGTGGAACGGCGAGCCGTCGATGGAAAAGCTCTGCGCGCCTTGCAGCATCACCATGAGCATGAATTTCGGCCAGATTTCCTGCTCGCCCAAGTCGGTGGTGCAGTTGGGCGCGCCGGTGACCGCGCCGACGAACAATTCATCTGCCGTGTACTGCATGAAACGACCCTGCCGCCGTCCGACGCGGCCCGGTGCCGCCCGCGCGTAAGAATTTGCCATTTGCGACAAATCCTTATGCCTCGACGGTCCGGCGTGCCGGCCATATACATGACTTCGTTAGTCATGTTTAGTCTCTGTCCGGGCAGGTGACAAGCCTGCCGCCGGGATGGGGACGACGGCGAAGAACGAGCGTGCCCGGGGGCGTAGCCAAGATGAATTCCCACCGTCTCAAACGTCCAGCGCGCTCCGGTCCGCGGCGACGGGGACCGAAACCGCCGCAATGACCGACCCCCGCCCGCGGGCGGTGCACCCGACAACCCTCATGCAACGATCCCCGGCTGGCTGGCCGCTTCTCCCCGGCCGGCCGCCGCAAACAGACTGGACTGGCCGATGAAACTCACGCGCATGCTGCCGCTCGCCGGCGTCTCCCTCATCGCAACCGCCGCCGCGCTCCACGCGCAGGAAGCGGACGGCGCCACGCAGGAAACCACCCTCGGCACCATCACCGTCATCAGCCAGGGCAAGGACAATGTCGAGGCGACCGGCGGCACCGTCGTCACCGAGGAGGACATCGAGACGCTGAAGCCGGCCGACGTCTCCGAGCTGTTCTCGCGCGAATCCTCGGTCACGGTTTCGGGCGGCGGCGGCCCGTCGAAGCGCATCCACGTGCTCGGCATGGAGCAGTCCAACCTCGCCGTCACCGTCGACGGCGTGCCGCAGACGGCGACGAGCTGGCATCACACCGGCTCCAACGTCATCGACCCCGCCTTCCTCAAGCGCGTCGAGGTCGAGGCCGGCGCGGCCGCCGCCGATTCGGGCTTCGCCGCCGCGGCCGGCGCCATCCGCTACGAGACGGTCGGCGCGCTCGACCTGCTGGAAGACGGCAAGGACATCGGCGCCCGCTTCGGCCTGTCCTGGGGCAGCAACGGCCGCGGCGTCTCCGGCAGCGCCGCCGGCTACGGCCGCCACGAGGGCTTCGACTGGTTCGTGATGGGCCACGGCGCCGGCGGCGACAACTACAAGAACGGCGACGGCGTCGAGATCCTCGGCACCGAGCCGGCCGCGCGCAACATCCTTGCCAAGTTCGGCTACGAGTTCGACGGCCACCGCTTCGAGCTGGGCTACGAGCGCAGCCGCGACAAGGCCGACCGCCTGATCAAGATGAACATGGACCTGCCCGGCGACACGGTGCATCCGCTGGAAGTGGCGCGCGACGCGGTCAACCTGAAATACACCTCGACCGCGCCCACCGACATGTGGGATCCGGAAGCGACGCTCTACTACAGCCGCAACGACTACTGGCGCACCAACTACGAGGCGCGGACGAACGGCAACATGGCGCTCGAGGAAGGCCTGTGGGGCGGCAAGGTGCAGAACACCTTCACCCTCGACTACGGCAAGATCACCGCCGGCGTCGATTTCGGCCGCCACGACTATTCGATCGACAATTACGGCAACAACGACCGCCGCTATCGCGACTTCGACACCACGCAGATCGGCGCGTTCACGCAAGGCCGGTTCGAGTTCGACAACGGCTTCAACGTCTCGGCGGGCGCGCGCTATGACGGGCACCGCTTCGTCGACTGGGACGGCAACAGCTTCTCCGACAGCGGCGGCAGCCTGAACGCCACCCTCGCCTACCGTTTCAACGACAATATCGAGGTGTTCGCCGGCGCGTCGCGCACGTGGCTCGGCTACCAGCTGCGCGACTACGCCTATCTTCACGCCCGCAACGACGCCTTCTTCACCGATCCGGCCTTCGATACCGCCAGCGCCCAGAACTACAAGGTGGGCGCCAATTTCGGCGGCGACAACTGGAACGCCGGCATCACTCTCTTCGACACCCGCATCAGGAACCTGCCGAGCTATGAAGGCGGCAGCCTTCACAACGATCCCAACGAGCAGCGGTCGCGCGGCGTGACGGTGAATGCCAGCTACCGCTGGAACGACACCCGCATCGGCGCCACCTTCACCCATGCCAAGGTGACGGCCGGCGGCGCCGACATCCTGCCGAACAGCGGAACCTTCATGCCGATCGGCGACATGGCGACGCTGTTCATCGACCACGAGATCCCCGACTACAACCTCAAGCTCGGCGCGACGGTCGCCTGGGCCGGCAGGATCGACGCCATCGGCGCGTTCTACGAGCAGAAGGCCTACACCGTGGTCAACGCCTATGCGGAATGGACACCGCCCGCTTTTGAGAACATGACGGTGCGCCTCGGCGTCGAGAACCTGTTCAACGAAACCTATTACGAACGTTCGGGCTATGCCGCCAGCTCCGCCCGCGGCGGCATCGAGCCGGTCTATGCTCCGGGCCGCACCTTCACCTTCCACACCGCGCTGAAGTTCTGACGCGGCAGGGTTCCGGCAACACAAAGGCGCGGGGTTCAGCCCGCGCCTTTTTCATTGCCTTCCCGCGTCCCGTCCTCGCTCCAGTCCATCGGCCCGAGCGTCTCGCGGAAGGCGAAGCGTACGAGATGCACCTCGATCACCTCCTGCGCGCGGGCGCGGTGGTCGGCATCGGCGGCCTCGATCTCGACCGTCAGCCGCTCGCCGTCTGCGCGCAGCCGCGCGATGCCGAAGGGAAAGCGGCATTCGCCCTTCTCCGGCGTGAACTCGACCGGAATCTTGTGGCCGAAATGCTTGCACAGCTGCTGGAGATACCGGCTCGCGTGCCCGGTGCGGACGGAGGAAGAAGACTTGAACATCGAGGCGCCGCCCGTTTGTGGAGTGTCCCGCTCCGGTTATCGCGAATTCTCCCCGCGAGCAAGGAAGGGCAATCGCATATGGCAGGAACGCTTCCTCCGTCATCCCGGAAGCCGAAGCGAAGCGGAGGCTATCCGGGACTTATTGAGAGGCACGGCCGGGTTCGAGGCTTGCGATGCGAGGGCTGAAGCGCGCCGGAGTGAGGACCGGGCCGTGCTTGATGGTGCGGCCAATGGATCCCGGCTCGGTGGGCGCTTCGCGCCCTTGGCCGGGATGACGGCGGGTTGCGAGCTTTTCTCGCGGGCAAGGAAGCCTCATCCGTGCTCCGCGATCACCGTCAGGAAGGCGGGGCCGTAGCGGTCGAGCTTGGCCTCGCCGACGCCGGCCACGTTCGCCATCTCGGCGCGCGAGGCCGGCCGCGCCGCCGCCAGCTCGATCAGCGTCTTGTCGTGGAAAATCACGTAGGGCGGCACGTTCTGCGCGCGGGCGATCTCCATGCGCTTTTCCCGCAGCTTCTGGAACAGGTCGCGGTCGGCCTCGGCGATCGCCGCCTGCGCCTGCGTCCGCGCCACCTTGCCGCGCCGGGCGCGCGGGGCCTTCGGCTCGCGCAGCATCAGCCTCGGCTTGTCGCGCAGGAAGTCGCGCCCCGTGGGCGCGATCGACAGCCCGCCATGGCCGGCGAGATCGACATCGACCAGCCTGAGCGCGATCAGCTGGCGCAGGATCGCCCGCCATGTGCGGCTGTCGTGCTCGGCGCCGATGCCGAAGGTGGAGATGCGGTCGTGGCCGAAGCGGGCGATGCGTTCGTCCTCGACGCCGAGCAGCACATCGACGATATAGGCCTGCCCGAAACGCTCGCCGGTGCGGTAGATGCAGGACAGCGCCTTCTGCGCGGCAATCGTGCCGTCGAACAGCTTCGGCGGCTCGGCGCAGGTGTCGCAATTGCCGCACGGCTCGCAGCGGTCGCCGAAATAGGACAGGAGCGTCTGCCGGCGGCACCCGGCCGTCTCGGCCAGCCCGAGCAGCGCGTCGAGCTTCTGCCGTTCCATGCGCTTGCGCTGTTCCGGCGCCTCCGATTCCTCGATGAAGCGGCTGCGCAGGGCGATGTCCTCATGGCCGTAGAGCATCAGCGTGTCGGCGGGCAGGCCGTCGCGCCCGGCGCGTCCGGTCTCCTGATAATAGGCCTCGATGCTGCCCGGCAGGTCGAGATGGGCGACGAAGCGCACGTCCGGCTTGTCGATGCCCATGCCGAAGGCGATGGTGGCGACCATGATCACCGCCTCGCCATGCTGGAAGCGCAGCTGGTTGGCCTCGCGCGCGGCCTTGTCCATGCCGGCGTGATAGGCGAGCGCGTCGTAGCCCTCGCCGCACAGCCACGCGGCGGTCTCGTCGGTCTTGCGCTTCGACAGGCAGTAGACGATGCCGCTCTCGCCCTCGTGGCGCTTCAAGAAGTCCTTGAGCTGCGCGCGCGGATTGTCCTTCTCCTCGATGGCGTAGCGGATGTTGGGCCGGTCGAAGCCGGCGATGAAGGCATCCCCTTCGGCGATGGCGAGATGCGACAGGATTTCCGCCCGCGTCGGCTCGTCGGCGGTGGCGGTCAGCGCCATGCGCGGCGTGCCGGAAAAGCGCGCCACCACCGCGTCGAGCTGGCGGTAGGACGGGCGGAAATCGTGCCCCCATTGCGACAGGCAATGCGCCTCGTCGATGGCGATCAGCGACAGCTTCACGCCGTCGAGTCGCTCCAGCACGTCGGGCCGCAGCAGCGTCTCGGGCGCGACGTAGAGCAGGTCGAGCCCGCCTTCCCCGACAGCGCGCCACAGGGCGCGCCGCTCGTCCGGCGCGAGGTCGGAATTCAACGCCGCGGCGCGCACGCCGGCCTGCCGCAGGGCCGCGACCTGATCGGCCATCAGCGCCAGCAGCGGCGAGACGACGAGGCCCATGCCGGGCCGGGCGATGGCGGGAATCTGGTAGCACAGCGACTTGCCGCCGCCGGTCGGCATCAGCACGAAGGCGTCGTTGCCGGCGATGACATGCTCGACGATCCGCGCCTGCGGCCCCCTGAACGCATCGTAGCCATAGACGGTCTTCAGGATTTCAAGGGCGGTGGCGGTCATGTCCGGCGGCATCGGGAATCATCGGAGCCCCCTTCATAGCAGCCTTACCCGCAGCGCAAAGCCGTTCCGTCGCGCATGGGGGCGAAAGCGGGGTCGATGGCGCTGTAGAAGGCATGGCGCGTCGGCACCTTGGCCAACAGGTCGAGCGCGGTCGCGCATTCGCCGGCGAGCGCGTGGACATGGGCGACGAAATAGTGCTCCAGCCCGCCGCCATCGCCGGCCGAGCGCGCGGCGGCGAGCATCGCCCGCGCCATGCCGTCGCGCCCCGAGCGGGCAAGCCCGGAGCGGCCCTCGTCGATCACGCGCAGGCCGGCGGCATCGTCGCGAAGGGCAAACCGCGTCGCCAGCGCATCCAGATAGCCGGCATAGTCGTCCTCGGCGAGGCTGGCGAAGGACAGGAAGCGATAGGGGTTGGCGTAATTCGGCTCGTTGGCGACGAGGTGCCGCAACTGGTCCCGCGCCGCGTCGATGCGGCCGGCGCTGAGCAGGGCGATCGCCTCGCTGACCATGATCGACCGCGAGGACGGGTCGAGATAGCGCGCCCAGCCGATCTCGACCAGCGCCCGGCTGGGCTCCCCCGACAAGGCGAGCGCCGAGGCGTACCAGTGCCGCGTCTGCGCGTCCCTCGGGTTGAGCAGCGTCGCCTGCTCGAACCGGGCGAGGCCGGCCTTCCTGTCGCGCTGCCAGAAGAATTCGAGGTCGGCCAGCACGCTGTGGGCGGAGGCGAGTGTCGGATCGAGCGCCACCGCCCGCTCGGCCGCCGCCCGCGAACGGGCATAGCCTTCCCCGGCGTCGATGACCCGGTATTCGACCATCACATTGTAGGTCGACGCCAGCGCCGACCAGATCTCGGCCGAGCCGGGATCGGCCTCGGCAGCCTCTTCCAGCAGCGCGGCGGCCCGAGGCAGGCTTTGCGGGGTGCGCTTCTCGAACAGATAGACACCCTCGCCATAGAGGCCCCGCGCCTTCTCGCCAGCCGGCGAGCCAGCGAAGGGACGGGCCGGCTCCGTCGCGGGCAAGCCACCGTTCCAGACGAACAAGCCGAGGGCGAGCGCGCCGGCGAGGCCGCAACCGGCGAGCGCCAGCGCGAGCGGCGCCCGGCGGCGGCGCGATCCTTCCATCCCGTCCGGGACCGCAGCCGGCAGCCCCGGCTCGATCTCGCCATGGCTTTTCAGCCAGTGGTCGAGATCGTGGCGATAGGCATAGACGGTGCTGCGGCCCCCGCCGGGAACGCGATGGACCGGCAGGCCCTTGTCGGCGGCCCAGCGGCGGACCGTGCTCGCGTCGCGGTCGAAATGCGCCGCGATCTGCTTCCATCCCTTGAGCCGCGCTCCGCGCTCGCCCGCATGCCCATGTTCCATGCAAGTCCCCCGAAACAGCGCGATCGCCGGCCTGTAATTGTTGGGCACGAGCGAAGTCCGGTCAAGAGGCGAGGCCCGCGCCGCCCGATTCCTCAATTTGCGCACTCATGCCGCCAATTGCCTCCTTCGAGCGCAAGCGGGCCGGCAATATCCTGCACCGAGGAGTCGGGGTTCGCGCAGCGGCAAGGGGTCGGGAATTTGAGAACATCACGGTTGCTGAGAGAGGTTTCGCGGTCGGCATTGGCCACGGCGGTCGCAATGTCGGCGTCGGTCGGCGCGGCCACGGCGCAGAACTGGCAGGGCGGCGTCAGCTCCGACTGGCACGACGGCGCGAACTGGAGCGGCGGCGCGGCCCCGACCGGCGCGGTCGATCCGGTGGTCGACACCGTCTCGCCCAACCCGCTGCGGCTCGCTTCCGGCGTGGTCGATTTCACGCTCGCCGGCGACGGCCAGCGCGGCATCGCCATCGGCCTGACCGGAACCGGCGCGCTGACCATCGCCAACGGGGCAGACCTGATCCTCGGACAGGCCGTCTTCGCGGCCGAGGCCACGTCCATCGGCCGCGCCACGGTCACCGGCCCCGGCTCGACCTGGAGCCACGGCACCCTCGTGCTGGGCCATATCGGCGCCGGCACGATCCGGGTCGAGGATCGCGGCGCGATGACCACGCGCGGCGAGGCTTCCATCGGCCGCAACATCGGCGCCAGGGGAACGCTGGAGATCGACGGCGCCGGCTCCGTCTGGACCGCCGAAGACCGCGTGCTGCTCGGCCTTGCCGGGCGTGGCGAATTGACAGTTGCCAACCGCGCCGCGGCCAGCGCCGGCAAGGGCGTCATCGTCGGCGCGGCCGAGACGGGAACCGGCATCGCCACGATCAGAGGCGACGGCTCCGAATGGACCATCGCCGAAGAGATCGTCGTCGGCCAGCTCGGATCGGGCGAGCTCAGGATCGAGGGCGGCGCGACCGTCACCACCGGCGCGCAGGGCATCATCGCCAACGGCCCGTCATCCGCCGGCTCCGTCTCCGTCACCGGCGATGGGTCGCAATGGCTGGTCGGCGACGCGCTCTTCGTCGGATGGGACGGCGCGGGCACGCTCGCCATCCGCGACGGCGGCCAGGTCGAGGCGGAGATCATCGGCGTCCTCGGCAAGGAGACCGCGACGCCGAACATCGTCATCGACGGCCCCGGCAGCGAACTGCGCGCGGTCGGCGGCATCCAGCTCGGGGAAATCGAAAGCGTCGCCATGGAGATCACCGGCGGCGGCAGGCTCCTGACCGGCAAGATCGAGTCCAACCCCTTCTACGGCCGCTCCTATCTCGGCTATCTCCAGCCGAGGGGGGCTTCGGCTTCCGTGCTGGTCAGCGGGGCGGGTTCCGCCTGGGAGGACGGCAACCACCTCATCCTGGGCAATACCGGCAGCGACGCCATGGTGCGCGTCGAGAACGGCGGCACGCTCAAAGGCGTCTCCATTGATGTCGGCCGCAGTCGCGGGCTCGACTTCGCGGCAGGGGAGTTCTACGGCCAGTCCAGCCTGTTCGCCACGGGCGCGGGCACCAGCGTCGCATTCGAGAATTTCCAGATCGGCAATGCCGGCGCGAAAGCGGTGGTCGAGATCACCGGCGGCGCGACCGTGAAATCGGAATATGCCATGCTCGGCGGCGGCTCGACATTGAGCGGCGACAGCTCGATGCAGGCATTCTCCGACGTCGATCTCCTGCTCGCGGGAACCGGAACGAGCTGGACGAATGCCGATAAGTGGGACAGCGGCTTCGTGACCTCTTCCGGCGACCTGCGTATCCGCGTCACCGACAGCGCCCTGCTCTCGACCGAGGGCGACCTGCGGCTGGGCAGCGGGCTCTGGGCGGACTACCCGTCGAGCTCGCGGCTCGGCATCGACGATGGCGGCGCGGTCCGGGTTGGCGGCGCGGCGCACATCGCCGAAGGGGCCAACGCCGAAGCCTCGGTCCTGCTCGACGGCGCGGGCTCGCGCATGACCGTCGGCGAACGGGTGATCGTCGGTGACGAGGGGACCGGCGCGCTGCACATCGCCAACGGCGCGCGGCTTTCCGCCGCCGGGGTCGAGATCGCCGCGCAGGCCGGCTCCAGCGGCAGGCTGGTGATCGGCGGCGACGGCGCCGCGGCCGCGGCCGGCACGCTCGACGCGGCCACGGTCGCCTTCGGGGCGGGCAGCGGCGAGCTCGTCTTCAACCACACCGGCACGGTCGCCTTCGATGCGACGCTGTCGGGCGCGGGAACGCTGCGCCAGCTTGCCGGCATCACCGAGCTCGGCGCCGACTCCTCGGCCTTCGCCGGCGCCACCTTCATCGACGGCGGCGCGCTGAAGCTCACCGGCACGCTCGGCGGCGCGGTCACGCTCGCCTCGCCCGCCATCCTCTTCGGCGACGGCGCCATCGGCGGCGACCTGACCGTGCTCGGCGGGCTGGTCACGCCCGGCACCAACGCCGCCGGCAATATCGGCGCGCTGACGGTCGGCGGCGACCTCGCCTTCGCCGCCGGCGCGACCTACACCGTCAACATCGCCGGCAACGGCGCCGGCGACCGGCTGGCCGTCGCCGGCGCGGCGACGCTCGAGGGCGGGCAGGTCCATGTCAACGCGCTCGACCCCGAGACCAGCTATCGCGCCGGCCAGACCTACACCATCCTCTCCGCGGCGCAGGGCGTCACCGGCCGGTTCGACTCGACCGGCACGGCCTCGGCCTTCATCGACCCGACGCTGATCTATCAGGGCGACGCGGTGCTGCTCGCGATCAATCTCGACGATGTCGAGAACCCCTTCGCCGATGCCGGCCGCACCTACAACCAGATCCAGGCGGCGACCGGCCTGGACGGCCTCGACCAGACCGCCGGCTCCGACGCGCTCGCCGTCTACAACCGGCTGCTGATGCTGTCCGGGGACCAGGCGCGCGCCGCCTTCGACCTCGCCTCCGGCGAGGTGCACGCCGGCGCGCCGCACCTGGCCCGCGAGCTGTCGCGGCTGTTCACCGGCGCCATGCGCGACCGGGCGCTGTCCGGCCTCGCCGCCTCGGCCCCGGCGCCCGTTTTCGTCCCGCTGGGCTATGGCCCTTCCGGCTCGCCGAACGCGCCCTATGTCGCATCCGTGCCTGACGCGGCGTGGATCGCCCCGCTCGCCGGCGGCGGCGGCATCGACGGCGACGGCAACGCCGCCGACCTCGACTGGCGGGCCGGCGGCCTGGCCGGCGGCTATCAGGGCGGCGGCTTCACCGGCAGAGGCCGCTATGCAGCCGGCGTCGCCTTCGGCTACCTGCACGGCACGGCCGATGTCGACGCGCGCCTGTCCGGCATCGACGCCGACAGCCTCAATCTCGGCCTCTACGGCGCGTGGACCGACGATGTCTGGACGCTCTCGGGCGCGGCCGCCTACACCGCCGCGTCGATCGACACGCGCCGCAGCATCGTCTTCGGCGGGCTCGACCGCGTCGCCGAGGCCGATTACTGGAACCACGCCGTCGGCCTGTCCGGCGAGGTCGCGCGCAATTTCAGCCTCGGCGGCTGGACCGTCTCGCCGCTGGCGACGCTCGATGCCGGCTGGTCCGGCCATGGCGCGGCGCGCGAAAGCGGCGCGGGCGCGCTCGACCTGACCGTCGCCTCCGGCGATTCCACCTGGCTCGACACCGGCCTCGGGCTTGCCGTCAGCCACCGCTTCGCCACCGCCGGCGGCGGAACGGTCACGCTCGATGCCCGCGCGCTGTGGGAGCACGCCTTCGGCGACACACGGCCCGACGCCGGCCTCGCCTTCGCCGGCTCGGCGACGGGCTTCAACGTGCGCGGCCCCGATGCCGGCCGCGACCGCCTGCGCCTCGGCCTCGTCGCAGGCTTCGCCACCTCGGGCAATCTGGAGTTCCGCGCCCGCTACGACGGCGCCTTCTCCGGCAGCAGCCAAAGCCACGCCGGCAGCCTCGGCCTGACGATCCGGTTCTAGAGTGCCCGCTGCGAAGCGGTTTGGCGATCGTCCACGCCGCCTCTCATCCCCGCTGCCACCGCCTTTGCGACGCCTGCGATCGGCGAAAGCCGGGGTGAAAGGACCCTTCTCCCCGTTTACGGGGAGAAGTGCCCGGCAGGGCGATGAGGGGCGGCGCGGACGGTTCCGGTTTGCGGCAAGCCGGTCTAGGATCGCCGCATGTTCGCAAAATGGGTGAGGAGCCGTTTGCCCGGGCTCGCCGTTTTCGCCGCCGCGTTCGCATGGCTGACCGCCGCCGCGCCCCTTGCCCACGCCGGGACGGCCTGCGCGTTCGACGGCGCGCCGCGCATCCTTCTCGAAGACGGCGACCCGCACGAGGCCGGCAGCCGGCTGTTGCAGGTCTGGGAGGTGCGCGACGATCCGGTGTTCCGCTCGCACACGGCCCCGCGCGACGGCGCCTATCCCCGCTTCAGGGCCGAGCTGGCCGAACGGAACGTCGAGACCGATCCGCTGCGCCTGCTGGAGCGCAGCCCGACCGACAACAACCGGATCGTGATCCGCAACGCCGGCGACTGGATCGGGCCGGCCGGCTGTCTGGAGATGCTGCTCTACGGCCACCAGCACGGGCGCATGAACACGCTCGACGCGCCGACCGAGTTCACCAGCATCGTCCTGCGCGCGCCCGAGGGGGATCGCCTGCGCGTCTACTATTACACGATCAATCAGGACGGCATCGGCCGCATGGACCCGATCGTCGAGCCGGCGCTCAAGGACAGGCAGGACGGATGGGAGGTTCTGGTCGCGCTCCACAACCACGCATTCCATCCCGGCCAGCCGGAAATCGACGGCATCCTCGCGCCGAGCGAGCCCGACGCCGATTTCCACGTCCGGTTCCATGCGGCATCCGACCTGCGCGAGGCGTGGATCACCAACGGCGTCGACACCGTGCGCATGCCCGCATCGAGCTTCGACCTGTTCCGCACGGCGTCGGACGGCGGCGGGGTCGGCAATCGGCCGGAACGGGATTAGAATCGGGATTAGGCCGGCGCGCCGTCGTCCGGCGCGGCGGGCGCGCCGACGAGCTCCCTTATCTCGCGCTCGTCCAGCGTTTCCTTCTCCAGCAGGCGGCGGGCGGTCCGCTCCAGCAATTCCCGGCGCTGCGTCAGCAGCTCGACGGTGCGGTCGAAGGTCTCGTCGACGATCCGGCGCACCTCCTCGTCTACCGCCGCCGCGGTCTCGTCGGAATACTCCTGCTCGCGCGGCCCGTACCAGGGCTGGTCCGTGGCGAGGAAGGAACGGCGGTCCTTCTCCAGCGCGACGTGGCCGAGCCGCTCCGACATGCCGTAGCGCGTGACCATGGCGCGGGCGATGTCGGTGACCTTGGCGAGGTCGTCGGCCGCGCCGGTGGAGAGATGGCCGAAGACGATCCACTCGGCGGCGCGGCCGCCGAGCAGCACCGCCATCTTGTCGGCAAGCTCCTCGCGCGTCATCAGGAAACGGTCCTCGGTCGGCCGCTGGATCGTGTAGCCCAGCGCGCCGATGCCGCGCGGAATGATCGAGACCTTGTGGACAGGATCGACGCCCGGTAGCGCCATCGCCGCCAGCGCGTGCCCCATCTCGTGATAGGCGACGATCTCGCGCTCCCGCGGGTTGAGAAGCCGGTTGCGCTTCTCCAGCCCGGCGACGATGCGCTCGACCGCGTTGTTGAAATCCTCCATCGTCACCGCCTCGGCCTTGCGGCGGGTGGCGAGCAGCGTCGCCTCGTTGACGAGGTTGGCGAGGTCCGCGCCGGTGAAGCCGGGCGTCAGCGCCGCGATCTGCTCCGGCGACACGTCCGGCGCGAGCTTCGCCTTCTTCAGGTGGACGTTCAGGATCTGGACGCGGCCCTTGCGGTCCGGCCGGTCGACCAGCACCTGCCGGTCGAAGCGGCCGGCGCGCAGCAGCGCCGGGTCGAGGATCTCCGGCCGGTTGGTGGCGGCGAGCAGGACGAGGCCGGCGGAAGGATCGAAGCCGTCGAGCTCGACCAGAAGCTGGTTCAGCGTCTGCTCCTTCTCGTCGTGGCCGCCGGCCATCGGGCCGATGCCGCGGGCGCGGCCGAGCGCGTCGAGCTCGTCGATGAAGATGATGGCCGGGGCCTTGGCCCGCGCCTGCTCGAACAGGTCGCGCACGCGCGCGGCGCCCACGCCGACGAACATCTCGACGAACTCCGAGCCCGAGATGGAGAAGAAGGGCACGCCCGCCTCGCCGGCCACCGCCCGCGCCAGCAGCGTCTTGCCGGTGCCGGGCGGGCCGACCAGCAGCACGCCCTTGGGCATGCGCCCGCCGAGCCGGCCGTAGCCCTGCGGGTCCTTGAGGAAATCGACGATCTCCTTCAGCTCGTCCTTGGCCTCGTCGACGCCGGCCACGTCCTCGAAGGTGACGCCGGTGTCGGACTGGACGTAGATCCGCGCCTTCGACTTGCCGATCTGCATCAGCCCGCCGCCGAGGCCGCCGCCCATGCGCCGGAGCGCGAACATCCAGATGCCGAAGATGAGAAGGACGGGAACGACCCATGACAGGAGGTCGCGCAGGAAGGTGCTCTCGATCTGGCCGGTGACGACGACGCCGTGCTGCTGGAGATCGCGGGCGAGATCGGGCTCGACGCGGGTGGTGATGAACATCGGCCGGCCGTCGACGGGCTCCTTGAAGGTGCCCTGGATGAAGCGGTCCGAGACCGCCGCCTCCGCGATCCGGCCCTCGGCGAGATAGGTCTCGAACTGGCTGTAGGGAATCTGCGCCACCTGCGTGGCGGTGGTGAACAGATACTGGAACGCCATCAGGATGAGGAAGGCGGCGACCCAGTACCAGATGTTGAACTGCGTTTTCCTGTCCATCTCCATCATCGCCGCTCCCGCTACGGATCAGTCCCGCCGCCAGTATAACCCGCCGGCCCGAGACCGCACGGGACAATCCGCCGCGGACGGGAGCGGCGGGCCGCGCCGGTCAGAGCAGCCACAGGCGGATGGCGTAGCCGAGCGTGGCGACCGCGGCCACGCCGGCCGCCCACAGGCCGACGAACCAGAGGAGCCGCCGCCACAGCGGACCGGGCGCGGGCCCGGTCAATGATAGCCCTCGTGGCCGACCTTGCCGCGGAAGATCCAGTAGGAATAGGCGGTGTAGGCGAGGATGATCGGGATCAGGATGCCGGCGCCGACCAGCATGAAGAGAAGGCTCGATTCCGGCGCCGCCGCCTCGTGGATGCCGACCGCGCCGGGAACGATGTCCGGGAAGACGCTGACGCCGAGACCCGCCATGCTGAGCGCGAACAGGCCGAGCGCCAGCAGGAAGGGCGCCCGCTCGCGGCGGCGGGCGAGGCTGATGAAATAGGCGGCCGTGGCGACGGCGACCAGAAGCGGCACCTGCGCGGTGAACAGCACGTGCGGCCAGGCGAACCAGCGCTCGTAATAGGCTTCCTCCAGGAAGGGCGTCGCCAGGCTGACGGCGGCGACGCAGGCGATGGTGGCGATGCCGGCGACGCGGGCCATGCGAAAGGCGTGGTCCTGCAATCGTCCTTCCGTCTTCATGATCAGCCAGGTCGAGCCGAGCAGCGCGTAGCCGACGACGAGGCTCGCCCCCGTCAGCAGGCTGAAGGGCGAGAGCCACTCCCACCAGCCGCCGGCATAGGCCCGGCCCTCGACCGTGATTCCCTGCAGCAGCGCGCCGAGCGTCACTCCTTGCGCGAAGGCGGCGACGAACGACCCGCCGGCGAAGGCCGCGTCCCAGAAGCGCTGGTGGCCGGGGTCGCGCCAGCGGAACTCGAAGGCGACCCCGCGAAAGACCAGCGCCAGCAGCATGGCGATGATCGGCGCGTAGACCGCCGGCATGATGATGGCATAGGCGAGCGGGAAGGCGGCGAGCAGGCCGCCGCCGCCCATGACCAGCCAGGTCTCGTTGCCGTCCCACACCGGCGCGACCGAGTTCATCGCCTGCCCGCGCTCGTCGGGGCCGTGGAGCGTCGGGAACAGGATGCCGATGCCGAGATCGAAACCGTCGAGGACGACATAGGCGAAGACGGCGAAGGCAAGGATGAAGGCCCACAGAACCGGCAGGTCCATGCTTACTCTCCCTTTCTCCCGGAACCGAGCGCGCGGTCGGGGTCCAGCCCCGACGCGGGCGTGATGCCGGCGGTGCGGATCGGCGCGGCGCCGGCGTCGAGGCCGGGCTCCGCCGGCGCAGGCGCGCGGGCCATCAGCCGCAATATGTACCAGATGCCGACCGAGAACACCGCGAAGTAGACGACCACGAAGGCGACGAGCGAGGCGGCGACCGCCGGCGCGTCGAGCGGCGAGACCGAATCGGCCGTCCGCAGCAGCCCGTAGACCGTGTATGGCTGTCGGCCCACCTCCGTCGTCACCCATCCGGCGATGACGGCGACGAAACCGGCCGGCCCCATGGCGACGGCGAAGCGGTGCAGCGTCTTCCACTCGTAAAGCCGGCCGCGCAGATGCGCGATCAGGGCGACGCCGCCGAGCGTGAGCATCAGCAGGCCGAGGCCGACCATGATGCGGAACGACCAGAAGACGATGGCGACCGGCGGCCATTCTTCGCGAGGAACGGTGTCGAGCCCGTCCATCGGCGCGCTGGCGCTGTGCTTCAGCACGAGCGAGCCGGCGCCGGGAATGGCGAGCGGATAGCGCATCGTCGCCGCTTCCTGGTCCGGCAGGCCGAAGAGATAGAGCGGCGCGCCTTGCGGGTGGCTGTCGAAATGGCCCTCCATGGCCATGATCTTGACCGGCTGGTGCTCGAGCGTGTTGAGCCCGTGCAGGTCGCCGGCGAGGATCTGGATCGGCGCGGTGACGACCAGCATGCCCATAGCCATGGTGAACATCACCCTTGCCCCCGGATTGGCGCGCTCGCGCAGCAGGTGCCAGGCGCCGACCGCGCCGACCACCAGCGCCGTGGTCAGGAAGGCGCCGAGCACGGTGTGGACGAGGCGATAGGGGAAGGACGGGCTGAAGATGATCCGCCACCAGTCGGCGGGGACGAATTGCCCGGCCTCGTTCATCGCGTGGCCCATCGGGGTCTGCATCCAGGAATTGGCGGCGATGATCCAGAAGGACGACAGCAGCGTGCCGACCGCGACCGCCAGCGTCGCGGTGAAATGGAGCCCCTTGCCGACGCGGGTGAGGCCGAACAGCATGATGCCGAGGAAGCCCGCCTCGAGGAAGAAGGCGGTCAGCACCTCATAGGCCATCAGCGGCCCGACGACCGGCCCGGCAAGGTCGGAGAACACCGACCAGTTGGTGCCGAACTGGTAGGACAGCACGATGCCGGAGACCACGCCCATGGCGAAGGTGACGGCGAAGATCCTGATCCAGTAGCGGAACAGGTCGAGATAGACGTCGCGCCCGATCCACAGCCACAGGCCCTCCAGCACGGCCAGATAGCTCGCCAGCCCGATGGTGAGGGCCGGGAAGATGAAGTGGAAGGAAACGGTGAAGGCGAACTGGATCCGGGCCAGAAGCAGGGCGTCGAAGCCTTCGAACATCTGTTCCTCCGATCGCTCAGCGGAAACGGCGGGCACGGGGTCGTGGCCGGACAACGCCGGGGCCCCGGCCGCGGTTCCGCGGCAAAACGCCGCTCACATGCCGTAGAAGAAGAAGATGGCGAGGCAGGTCGACAGGCCGACGACGATGTTCATCGGGATGCCGAGCTTCAGGAAATCCGCGAAGCGGTAGTTGCCGGCGCCGTAGACCAGCGTGTTGGTCTGGTAGCCGATCGGCGTGGCGAAGCTGGCGCTGGCGGCGAACATGACCGCGACGACGAGCGGGCGCGGGTCGATGCCGATCTGGCCGGCCAGCCCGATGACGATCGGCGCCATCACCACCGCCACGGCGTTGTTGGTGATCATCTCCGTCAGCGTCGAGGTCAGGAGATAGACGATGAGGAGCGTGACCAACGGCGAGGTGTCGACCAGATGCGGCGCGACCGATCGCGCCACCAGGTCGATCGCCCCGCTGCGCTGCATACCGAGGCCGATCATCAGCATGGCGAAGATGAGGATCAGGATGCCGCCGTCGATCGAGCCCCACGCCTCCTCGGCGTCGATGCAGCGCAGCACGAGGATGGCAACCACGGCGACCATGGAAAGGATCGAGATGTCGGCGAGGCCGAGCGCGGAAAAGAGGATGACGCCGCCGAGCGCGGCGAGCGCCAGCGGCGCCCGGGAGCGGCGGAAGGCGCGCCCCGCAGTCTGCGTCACCGAAACGACGTAGCCCTGCTGCGTCATCGCGTCGAGGCCTTCGGGCGAGCCTTCGAGCAGCAGCTTGTCGGCGGGGCGCACGATGATGCTGCCGAGGTCCTGTCCGGGAATGTGCTGGTGGCGATGCGCGCCGAGAACCTGGACGCCGAACCGGCTGCCGAGCGCGAGGCTGGCGAGCTTCTGCCCGATTGAGGCCCGGTGCGGCGCGACCACGGCCTCGACGATCTGGGTTTCGGCCGGCCTTCCTCCCAGCCGCGCGCGCCCGACGCGCAGGTGCCTCGCCTCGTTGAGCGTCAGTATCTCCGACGCGGGCGCGGCGACGATCAGCCGGTCGCCCTTCTTCAGCACCTTTTCCGGCAGGTCGTCGCGCAGGACCTCGCCGCCGCGCTTCAGCCCGAGGATGCGAAGCCGGGGCAGCTTGAAGGCGGCGAGATCCCTGAGCGGCTGTCCGTTGAGCTCGGCGTCGTCGACGATGGTGATCTCGGTCAGGAATTCCGAATCGATCGTCACCGACGTGTCCGGCCGGTCGGGCAGCAGCCACCGCCCGAAGACGAGCATCAGCGCCAGCCCCGAGGCGGCGGTGACGATGCCCACGGGCGTGATCTCGAAGATCGAGAATGCCTCCATGCCCATCTCGCGCGCCACGCCGTCGACGAGGAGGTTGGTCGAGGTGCCGATGAGCGTGCAGGTGCCGCCGAGGATCGCCGCGTAGGAGATCGGCATGAGAAGGCGCGTCGAGGCGACGCCGAGCTTCTGCGCCAGCTTGATGGCGACGGGGATCAGGATCAGCACCACGGGCGTGTTGTTGATGAAGGCGCTGACCACGACCGCGCCGAGGAGAAGCAGCCCGATCGCCACCATCGGCCGGTTGGACGACCAGTCGAAGATGACGCCGGCGACGCTTTCCAGGATCCCCGTCCGCACCAGCGCGCCCGAAAGCACGAACATCGCAGCGATGGTGATCGGGGCGGGGTTGGAGAACACCGCGAGCGCGTCGCGCGCCGGCAGGAGCCCCAGCACGACGAAGGCGGCCGCGCCCGCCGAGGCGGTCACTTCGGGCGGGTAGCGTTCGCAAACGAAGACGGCGAACGTGACCGCGACGATCGCCAGCGCGATATAGGCGGCATGATCCGCGATCAGTTCCTGCAGGAATGCCATGGTCCCCCAGAGGGCTTTCGAAAACCGTCCCGACCAGCGTTACAGAAGGAAGGCCCCGATTTGAAGGGGTTATCCGGCCGCGCCGGCTGTGGAGAAAGCCCCTCCCCCGTCCGCCCTCGCGGAAATCTTCCGGTTCTTCATAAAATTGCGTGCAACCGGACAAAGGATTGTTCATGTGTAGGAGGCATCTCCTAATCTGGCCGGCAGCAGCGCGGACTGCTGCCATCGGGCAATGGATGGAGCGGGCCCTTGCTTGACCATACGTCGCTTGTCCTGACGATCGCGCTGCTCGCGGCGTGTCAGGCCGGAGTGCTCCTCGCGGGGTGGCTGATCGCGCGCACCGAGGCGTTCCTCGCCCTGTGGGCGTCCGGCCTTTTCGTCCTCGCTTTGGGCATGGGGCTGTTCATGCTTCATATCGGCGGCCCGCATCCCCACCTCGCCGCGCCGGCCTTCTGCGTCCTCCTGGCCGGCTTCAGCATCATCGAGGGCGCGGGATGGCAGTTCCACACGGGCAGGCCGCCGGCGCACAGGATACTGGCCGTGGCGGGATCCTCGGCGGCGATCGTCACGCCGTTCTTCCTGCTCGGCCTGACCGGCATCGGCACCAGCCTCGTCAACGCGCTCGCCGGCGCCATCCTGATCTCGGCCGGCCTGGGCTACTGGAAGGCGAGATCCGAGGCGCCGACGCTGATCCCGATCCTCACCGGGCTCTACGTCGCGGTCGCCCTGTCCTTCCTGATCTGCGCGGTCGTCATCCTGATCGAATCGCCCCTCTACCGGGTCAGGACGCCGAACAACTGGGCCGAGAACCTGAACGCGCTGGCAGCGATCATCGGGCTCGCGGGCATCGGCGCCGTCTCGCTGGCGCTCAATCACGCAAGGCTGGTGCAAAGCCTGACGGTCGCGTCGCGGACCGACCCGCTGACGGGCCTCTACAACCGCAGGGCCCTGTTCGAGCTCCACGGCACGGCGCTCCTTCCCGTCGGCACGGCGGTGGCCGCCTTCGACCTCGACCATTTCAAGTCGATCAACGACCGCTACGGCCACGCCGTCGGCGACGAGGTGCTGCGGCGCTTCGCGCAGCTGCTGCTGAGCGATTGCGGCCGCGACGCGGTGACGGCGAGGATCGGCGGCGAGGAGTTCGTCGCCATCCTCAGGAACACCGCGCCCCTGCCGGCGCAGATCGTCGTCAACCGGATTCGCGATCTCTTTTCCGGGATCGAGATCGAAACGGGACAGGAGCGCCTGCGATGCACGGTCAGCGCGGGCCTGTCCTTCGCCACCTCCTCGAAGCGCAGCCTGTCGTCTGTGCTGCACGAGGCCGACATGGCGCTCTATCTGGCCAAGAAGAGCGGCCGAAACTGCGTCTGCGTCAACGGCCGCCTGCTGGCGGCATAGGCGTCGGAGGCGCGGCCCGCCTCAGTGCCCATGCCCCTTGGGCGGCAGCCACGGCGCCAGCAGCACCTCGACCAGCTCGACCAGCGCGTAGACGGCCATGCCGAGGAAGGAGAGCGCGAACAGCGCCGCGAAGGCGAGCGGCGTGTTCAACTGCGAGGTGGCGCTGAGCAGCAGATAGCCGAGCCCGGCCGACGAGCCCATGAACTCGCCGATCACCGCGCCGATCACGGCGAGCGTGATCGCCACCTTCGCGCCGGTCAGCACGAAGGGCAGCGCCGCCGGGAACTGGACCTTGTAGAACAGCTGCCACGGCGAGGCCTTGAGGCTGCGCGCCAGCTCGACCAGCTCGCGCGGGGTCGATTTCAGCCCCGCCGCCGTGTCGATGATAATCGGGAAGAACGCGACCAGCCAGACGATGGCGAGCTTGGATTCGAGGCCGGTGCCGAGCCAGACGAGCACGATCGGCGCCAGCGCCACCTTGGGCACGGACTGGAGCCCGACCAGAAGCGGATAGAACATCAGGTTCAGCCGGCGCGAATTGGCGATGGCGACCGCCAGCGGCAGGCCGATGCCGAGCGCCAGCGCGAAGCCGAGCACGGTTTCCTGCAACGTCACCCAGCCCTCGCTGAGAAGAAGGTCGAAGCGATCGACGAAGGCCGTCGCCACCTTGTCGGGCGTGGGCAGAACGGCGGTCTGCACGTTGAAGGCGATGCAGTAGCCCCACCACACCGCCACGAGGATGACGACGCCGGCGAGGGGATAGAGGATGCGGCCGGTCATGCTGGAAACCCCATGGTCAATGCTCCTCGCCGTGCAGCAGGCCCAGCGCCTCGCTGGCGCGCCGCTCGGCTTCGGTGAACTGGGAGGTGAAGCGGAACTCCTGGCTGCGCGGCCCGTCGGTGCTGATGAGGATTTCCTCCTTGACGCGGGCCGGCCGGCGCGAGAACACCACCACCTTGTCGGACAGGTAGATCGCCTCGGAGATCGAGTGGGTCACGAACAGCACCGACGCCTTCGTCTCGTCGCGGATGCGCAGGAGCAGGTCGTTCATCTCCAGCCGGGTGAACTCGTCGAGCGCGCCGAACGGCTCGTCCATCAGAAGCAGCTTCGGCTTGTGGATGAGCGCACGGCAGAGCGAGACGCGCTGCTGCATGCCGCCCGAAAGCTGGTGCGGCCGGACCCCGGCGAAGCTGGCCAGCCCGGTCAGCGCCAGAAGCTCGCCGGCACGGCGCTCGGCCTCGGCGTCGCGCCGGCCGAGGATCTCCATCGGGAACAGGACGTTGTCGCGCACGTTGCGCCACGGCATCAGGGCCGGCTGCTGGAAGACGAAGCCATAGTCGGAATACGGCCCCGTCACCTCGGTGCCGCCGACCCGCACGGTTCCCGCCGTGCGGTCGAGCAGGCCGGAGACGATCTTGAGCAGCGTGGTCTTGCCGCATCCGCTCGGGCCGAGCAGCGACACGAACGCCCCCTCCTCGAAGGAAAGCGAGGCCTCGTCCAGCGCCACGATCTCCGCATGGCCGACGCGGAAGACCTTCCTGACGTTCTCGATCTCGACGAATGCCATATGGCTCCTTTCCGGCGGCGGGAAATGCCGGCCCGGCGCGGGGGGCGCCATGGCCGGCGGCTTAAACGATCAGCTTGTATGTCTCGTGAAATATCTTATGATACCTCTATGGTCAACAGACCAGAACGGCCCCCGAAGGCCCCTATAGATATACAATGGGAGTCCGCAATCATGTCGCGCAAGCTGCTCGCCGTCGCCATAGCCCTGGCCGGCCTTTCCACCCCGCCGGCCATGGCCGAGGAAACCGATGTCAAGTTCATGCTCGACTTCATCAGCCTCGGCCGCCACGCGCCGTGGTATGTCGCCGTCGACAAGGGCTTCTTCAAGGAGGAAGGCCTGAATGTCGAGATCCTGCCGTCCAAGGGCACGGCCGACGCGGTGCGCGGCGTGCTGACCGGCATCGCCCCGATCGGCCTGATCGACGTTCCCAGCCTTGCCGCCTCCGGCTCGGCCGGCGAAGGCGTCAAGATCGTCGCCGGCACCTATGTCGAGGCGCCCTACTGCGTCTATTCGCTCAACCCGGGCGCCAACGTCACCGAGCCGGCGCAGCTGGAGGGGCTGAAGTTCGGCTCGTCCTCCGCCTCGTTCGTGCCCAACATCTGGCGCGCCTTCATGAACCTCAACGGCCTCGACCCCGACAAGCTCGAAGTCGTCAACATCGACGCTTCCGCGCGCGTCACCATGCTGGCCGCCGGCCAGGTCGACGCGGTCGACCAGTTCCTGATGAGCGGCCCGGCGATCAAGCGCGCCGCGCCCGACAAGGAGCCGGTGTGCCTGTTCGCCGCCGATCACGGCCTCGACCTCTACTCCAACTCGGTCGGCGTGCAGGAAGCCTTCCTCGAGCAGAACCCGGAAACGGTGAAGAGCTTCGTCAAGGCGGCGATGCGCGGCTGGCAATATGCGATGGACAATCGCGACGAGGCCGCCGACATCATGGTCAAGATGGTGCCGGCGCTCGACCGCGACATCGTGCGCGAGGAGATCGACCTGCTCGAGCGCATCGTCGTCAACGACGACGTCAAGGCGAACGGCTATGGCCACATCCTCCCCGAGAAGTTCGCCAACACCCTGAAGTTCATCGCCGACAATGTCGAGATCGCCGGCGAGCCGCTCGATCCGGCCGACGTGCTGGTCGAGGGCTACCTGCCGGAGGAGCCCTACAAGCCCTGAGCGGCCCGGCATCGCTCAAAAAAGGGCGTCGCATCGCGACGCCCTTTTTCTTGTCGGTGAAGTTCCGAGCCCTCCACCCGTCATCATCCTCGGCACAAAGCCGAGGATGATGACGGGAGATCAGGTTTGCGGGCCTTAGCCCGCCTTTCCCTTCACCTCGACGAGGATGTTGGAATAGTCGGCGCTGCCGGTGTTCTCCAGCTCGTGCGGCATGCCCGGCTCGCGCCACAGCGCGTCGCCCGGCTTCTCCCGCGTCGGCCGCTCGCGCCCGTCGGCGAAGCGCATGACGTTGTTGCCTTCCGTCAGCGGCACGACGAGATAGGGCAGGTCGTGGCAGTGCCAGGACTGGACCTCGCCGGGCTTCAGCGTCAGCCGCCACACCCGGATGAATTCGTTCTCGAAGACGACCTCGTCGCCGATCTGGCCCAATACGGTGCCCTCGGGCATTCCCTCGCTCATGGCTTGTCCTTCCCTTTCCGTTCGAGACGTTCGATCAGGCGCGCCGGGTTGGCGTCGAACAGCCGGTCGAGGCGCGCCGCGTCATGGCCGCCCATCTGCCTTTCCGGCTCGACGATGCCCATCGGGAACGGCCAGTCGGAGCCGAACACGACGTTGTCCTCGCCGAACACCGCCTCGGCCAGCATGATCGCCGGCTCGCCGTGGCAGATGCAGTCGACACGGAGCCGCCGCAGCGCCGTTTCCGGCGGCGTCACCGCCTTGTCGATGCCGGGGCGGTCGGTGTCGTAGCCGCGCTGGAGCCTGCCCGCCGCCATCGGCGCCAGCCCGCCGCCATGGGCGAAGCAGAATTCGATGCCGGGAAAGCGGTCGAGCACGCCGCCGAACACCAGATGGGCGATGGCGACCGTGCTTTCATAAGGGTTGCCGACGAGGTTCGACAGATAGAAGGCCTTGAGCCGGCCGTCGGCGCATTCGCCGGGATGCAGGAAGACGAAGGCGCTCGCCCCGTCGAGCGCGCGCCACAGCGGCTCGAAGGCCGCGTCGCTCAGGCCGCGCGCGTCGCCGGTGCCGCAGGGCATGGCAAAGCGGCGATGGCCCGCCGCGGCCAGCTCGCCGGCCAGCGCGGCCGCCGTCTCGGGATCCTCCACCGGCAGGTGCATCAGCGCCCGCAGCCGTCCTTTCGATGCGGCGGCGATGTCGGCCAGCCCGTCATTGAGGTAGCGCGCCCATTGCCGCGCCGCCTCGCCGCGCAGGTGCTGGCGGTAGAGCGGCGGCGGCGCGGAAATCCACGCCTCGGCGACGCGGTTTTCGTCCATCCATGCGATCAGCCGCTCGGGCCGGAACAGCGGCTTCATGCCGACGCGGTGGCCGTCGATCACCATCGCCGTGCCCTCGCGGTCGAACGCCACCCCCTCGATCGCCGCCAGCCGCTCCTCATCGACGGGAACGAGATGGGCGTGGACGTCGAGGCGGATCGCGCGGGTCATCGGCTCTTCCCGAGGATGCGGCGGTAGAGGTCGCCGATGCCGGCGCCCTCCATCGGCAGGATGGCGGCGACGTGGTCGTCCGGCCGGACGAGGACGACCGTGTCCTCGCCGCAGCCGAAGCGTTCCTGCACCCGGCCGCCGACATCGAGCAGCGCCCGCTCGCGCAGGCCGGAATCGAGCGGCGCGTCCCAGCGCGACACGATGTAGCTCTTGAGGCCCGGCAGGTCGTCTTCCGGCAGCGGCGGCCGGCGGCGCGCGTCGGTGAAATAAAGGGCGACGAAGCTGTCGTCGTCAAGATCGTGGGTGTGGACGGCTCGTCCCGCGCCGTCGAACAGCTTCATGTCGGGCACGCGGTCGCCGACACGCAGCGCCCCGCGCGCCGTGCGCACGATCGACCAGTCGCCGCCGCCGGCGACATCGAGCCGCACGCCGAGCATGGCGCGCGTCATCGCATTGGCCCAGTCGTCGCCCGACATGGCGCGGGTACCATCGGTCTCGCCGCCCATCAGCTTGCGCGCGGCCTCGGCCATCTCGCCCGAGCCGTGCGCCGCCAGCGGCTGCTGCTCGCGCTCGTAGCCGTCGAGCAGGCTGTCGTCGGCCCAGCCGCGCAGCACCCAGGCCAGCCGCCACGGCAGGTTGATGGCGTCGAGCACGCCGGTGTTGAGGCCGAGCGCCCACATCGGCGTGATCAGATGCGCGGCGTCGCCGGCAAGGAAGACGCGGCCGTCGCGCCAGCGCGAGGCGATGCGGTGATGGACGCGGTAGGTGATGGTGTTGACGACCTCGAGGCTGCCGACCTCGCCGATGAAATGGCGCACCTTCGCCTCCAGCCCCTCCGGCGTGCCCTCGGGCGCATCGGGGGCGAGCGGGAACAGGAAGCGCCAGCAATGCGGCTGGCGCACCAGCACCATCCACTCCTGCGGGTCGGAGAAATAGGCGAGATAGGGATAGTTGCGCGGGTTGGCGATGTCGAGATCGACCTTCACGTCGACCAGCATGTAGCGCACGTCGAGCGACTGGCCCTCGACCGGAATGTCGAGCAGGCCCCGGACGGTGGAGCGCCCACCGTCGCAGGCGATCAGGTAGCTGCCCTCCACCTCGACCTCGCCTTGCGGCGTGCGGAAGCGCGCGGTCACGCCGTCCGCATCCTGCGAGAAGCCGGTTAGGCGATGCTCGGTCGAGACGCTGGCCTCGTTCCCCGCCATCAGATGCGCGGCGAGGATCGGCTCCAGATGGTGCTGCGGCAGGTTGATGACGAAGGGACAGCGCGTCTCCTCCCACAGATGATGCGTCAGCACCGAGCGGCGCGGCACGTTGCCGGCGCGCTCGATGTCGCCGATCTCGTCGACGCGCAAGGCACTCGCCAGCACCGCCTCGTCGACGCCATAGCGGCGGAAGGCCTCGATGGTACGGGTCAGGATGGTGCCGGCCTTGGTGTCGGAGGAGAACGAGGCGTCCTCCTCGAACAGCCGGAAAGGGACGCCATAGAATTTCAGCGCCAGCGCCGTCATCAGCCCGACCGGACCGGCACCGACGACGAGCACTGGCTTGGCGGCCCCGCTCATGGCTTCACCCCTCGCGCGGATAGACGAAATCGCGGCTGACGAGCGAGCCCGTCATGGTCGCGGCGTCGGAGAACAGGAACATCAGCGGCCCGACGACATCTTCCGGCGCGCCGACGCCGATGGAGTTCTGCCAGCTCGCATGGTCGGCGCCTTCATTGGCGGCGCGGTATTGCGGCGTGTCGATGACGCCGGGCGCGATCAGGTTGACGCGCACGCGGTGGCGCGCCACCTCCTTGGCCGCGCTCTTGACGAAGGCGATCAGCGCGCCCTTGCTCGCCGCGTAAGCCGAGGCCATCGGCCAGCCCTGCCCGGCGAGGCCCGACGAGAAGGCGACGATGGCGCCCTTGCGGCGGGCGATCATGCCGCCGATCACGGCCTGATAGCACCAGACCACGCCGTCGAGATTGACCGCCATGACCTGCCGCCATTCGTCCTGCGTCATGTCGTGGACGTTCTTGCGCGGCTGGATCGCCGCGCCGCAGAGCAGGCCGTCGATGCGGCCATGGTCGCGCTCGATTGCGGAGAACGTCGCCGCGACCGCTTCCGCATCGGAAACGTCGAGCGGGCGGCAGTCGATGCCGGGCGCTTCCGCCGCCAGAGCGGCCATCGCCGCGTCATCGACATCGCAGACGACCACCGCGCCGCCGGCGGCATCGAGCGCCAGCGCCAGCGCGCGGCCGATGCCGCTCGCCCCGCCGGTGATGACGAAGACCTCGCCCGCGGCATCGAAGGTCGCCCTCATGCTCAGGCGCTCATCGAGGGGATGTCGGTCGCGCCGTGCAGGTCGGCGGCGACCAGCCGGTTGCGCAATTCGCCGAGCCCGGTGGCGGAAACCACCATCTCGTCGCCGTCCTTGAGGAAGACTTGCGGCTCGCGCGCATTGCCGATGCCGGCCGGCGTGCCGGTGATGACGACGTCGCCGACGTCGAGCGTCATGCCGAAGGAAAGCTCGGCGATCAGCGTCGGGATGTCGAAGGCCATCTGCTTGACGAGCGCGTCCTGCATCGTCTCGCCGTTGAGACGAAGCTGGAGCCGGGTTTCCGGCAGGTCGAGCTCCTCGGGCGTGACGATGAACGGGCCGATCGGCATGGTGGCGTCGATGCTCTTGCCCTTGAGCCACTGGCCGCCATGACGGCGCTGGAGGTCGCGCTGCGACACGTCGTTGGCGAGGAAGTAGCCGAAGATGCACCCCGCCGCCTCGGCGCGCGAGACGCTGCGGCAGCGCCTGCCGATCACCAGCCCGATCTCGGCCTCGTAGTCCCACTTGGCCGAGATGTGCGGGTCGATGCCGATGTCGTCATAGGGCCCGGTCACGGTGTGCGGGCTCTTGGTGAAGAAGGTCGGCGCGGCGGGGCGGTCGACGTCCTGCCCCTCGCGCTTGCCCCTGCTCTCCTCGAAATGGTCCCAGTAGTTCCAGCCGGTGCACAGCACGTCGCGGCTGAAGCGGCGGATCGGGGCGAGCACCCTGACGGCGGAAAGCGCGGCGGTCTCGCGCGAGGCGGCGAGGCCGCGCTCGATCTCGGCGCGCCCGGCGGCGATGGCCGCGACCATGTCGCCCATGCCGGCCGGCAGAAGGCGCACGACGTCGCCTTCCACCGCGCCGATGCGCTCGTTGCCGCCGATGCTGACTGTGGCGAGGCGCATGGCGGTCAACCGTTCGGCAGCACGGCGATGGCGCTGATCTCGATCAGGTACTCGGCCGAGACCATCTTCGACACCTCGACCATGGTGGAAGCCGGCACCGGGGCCTTGAAATATTCGGCCCGCACCTTGTGGATGATCGGGAAGTGCTCGATGTTGCGGACATAGACGTCGACGCGCACCACGTCGTCGAGCGAGCCGCCGGCCGCCTCGCACGCCGCCTTCAAATTCTCGCACACCTGCCGGGTCTGGGCCTCGACATCGCCGATGCCGGTGATGGAGCCGTCGGCCGCGCGCGCGGTCATGCCGGAGATGAAGACGAGCTTGCCCCTGGCCTCGATGGTGGTGGCCTGCGAGAAATGGCCGTTCGGCTTGGCGAGCTTGGGCGAGGTGATCTGCTCTTTCATGTCGTTTCCTGCTTTCAATGTTCCGCCGCGAGCGCGGCGATGTCCAGATTGAGGCTGCGTCCGGTTTCCACGAGCGCGTCGAATGCCGTGCGCGGCAGGCGGCAGACGCCGCCCGACGCGCCACGGACATGCCAGGCGAGTTCTCCCGGCGCGAAGACGCGCTCGACTCCGGGCGCCTTGCGCACGCCGGCCGCATGGCGCGCGGCCGCGTCGGCGCGGGCGGCGAACCGCTCCGGGTCGCCGAAATGGCCGACATGGATGGCGATGAACAGGTTGGCGCAATTGTAGGGCTTGTCGAGCTGGCCGAACAGCGGCCGCACCTCGCCGCCGATGCCGCCGCCCGAAAGGCCACCACACAGGAGATCGACAATGAAGGCGAGGCCGAAGCCCTTGGGCCCGGCGGCCGGCAGCAGCATGCCGGCGATCGCCGCGTTGGGGTCGGTGGTCTCGGCGCCGTCCCTGTCGGTCGCCCAGCCGGCCGGGATCGGCTGGCCGGCGGCGGCAGCGTTGCGGATCTTGCCCATGGCCGCCGCGCTCAGCGCCATGTCGACCTCGGGCATGAACGGGCCGGCGCTCGGCACCGCGACCGCGACCGGGTTGTTGCCGGTCACCGCCTCGGCGCCGCCCGGCGGCGGCATCAGCGGCCGCGTGTTGGACATGACGATGCCGACGCAGCCGCGCCCGGCCAGCATGCGGGCATAGCGGCCGGCGGTGCCGAAATGGAAGGCGTTGCGCACCGCGACCGTCGCCATGCCGAGCTCGGCGGCGCGCGTCGCGGCAAGCTCCACCGCCTGCCGCGCCGTGAGCTGGCCGAGCGCGTCGTGCGCGTCGATCACGATGGCGGCGCCTTGGTCGGAAACGACAGTCCCGGCCTCCCGCGTGGAGACCGAACCGGCGCGGATGCGCTCGACATACATCGGCACCAGCATGACGCCGTGCGAGGCCACGCCATCGAGATCGGCGGCGACGAGGTCTTCGGCCACGGCGGCGGCCGCTTGCGGGGCGACGCCGGCGGCGGCGAAGATGTCGGCAACTGCCTGCGCGAGCCTGTCGGCGCGCACCCGCACCTCAGCCGGCATCAGCGCGCGTCCTCGTCATTGTCGTACCAGTCGGGGCGCTGCGGATAGTGCGGGCCGTCATAGACCTCGACCACGATCGTCTCCTCATGCGCCAGCGTCGGGCCGTGAACGTTGCCCTTGGGGTTGCAGTAGAACGACCCCGGCACCAGCGTCACGCCGGTCTTCACATATTCGTATCTGCCCTTCAGGCAGTACATCATCTGGTTCGAGGCGTGCAGGTGCGGCGTCGGGATGCTCGCGCCCTTGTCGAACTTGATGAGGGCGATCGACGCGCCCGTCTCCTCGTTGCGGAACAGCATCTTCTCGTGCACGCCGGCCAGCGACTTGGCGCGCCAGGGCATGTCGGCGGTCTGGATCAGTATTTCATCCAGCGAGACGCCGCCCAGGGGGCCGGCCGGGGAGCCGCCGAGAGGGCCAGCCCCGGGGTCAGCCCCGGGGTCAGCCTTGGGGCCAGCCGGAGAATTCGACTTGGATTGATCGCTCACATCTCACCTGCATATCATGAACCGCTGCACATGATATTTCACGTGATGTGAAAAGCAATAGGCCATTTGAGCGCACCATGGGCGATGGGGATAAGTCCGGTCGCGATCATGGCGGCGCGATGCCCGCGCGACCGCGCCCGCCGTTCCATGCAAGGCCGCGCGCGACGGTCGCGCGCGTTGTTTCAGACGAGCTGCCCGGGCGACCGCGCCCGATTCCGCTCAACCGCCCCGGAAGGCGGTGGGCGAGCTTTGCTGAAGCTTCTCCAGACGTTCGCGCAGGGCGAGGATGTGGTTGTACATGCGCTCGCTGGCCGCCTGTTCGTCGCCCGCCGCGATGGCGTCGGCGATCTCGGCGTGCTGGCGGTTGGTCGCGCCGACGTCGATGGTCTGCCACATGTTCAGGTACCAGAACCGCGCCGACCGCTCGTGCAGCATGCGGGCGAAATCGCTCATCACCTGGTTGCCCGAAAGCGCCGCCACCTCGCGATGGAACCAGCGGTCGTTCGAGGTGAACTGCGCGATGTCGGGCGGCGTCTGCTCGGCGTCGGTCGCGGTGGCGATGGCGCGCAGCTTCGGCAGGGCCTCGGGCCCGACCTCCTTCGCCGCGACGCGGCGGGCCGCCGCGCGCGCCAGCTCCGGCTCGACCGCCAGCCGCGAATCCAGGATCTTGATGATCTCGCCGATGCTGTCGGGCTGGACGATGACGCCCTTGCGCGGCATCACCTCGACCATGCCTTCGTGCTGGAGCCGTTGCAGCGCCTGATGCACCGGGGTGCGCCCGAAGCCGAGCTGGGCGCAGATCGCCGCCTCGTTCAGATATTGCCCGGGCAGGAAGTGCAGGGTGATGATCTTTTCCTTGATGCTCTCATAGGCCTGCTCGACGAGCGGCGGCGCCTTCTGCGCCCGCGGTTTCGCCGCGGCGCGGGTTTTGCCCCTGGCGGATGGCTTCGTGACCATGGGTGTTCCGTTTCTCCAGACGTGCCGGCCGCCGCATGCGGGGCCACGGGATCGCTCGCGGATGCGCCGCATCCGCGAAGTCCTGAAATATCACGTCGTGTTACCTTCCACTTGTACTTTCCGCAAGCACGGGCGAAGGCGGGCGGCGGCTCAGGCGACGGGCGGGGAAGGAAACAGGCGCTCCGGCAGGCGCTGCAACGCGTCGTAGGCCGCGAGCGCGGTCGCCATCTGCGCCTCGTGGCCGGCGCGGAAGGCGTCGCCCTCGATGGTCTCGTCCGGATACTCGGTGATGAGCGTCATCGGCACCCGGTGACGCGCGTCATAGGCGATGGTGACGGGAAAGCCGTTCAGGATCTCGAACCCGGTCTCGCCGGCATGGCGCTCGAACAGCGCGATCTGCGCCTCGTTGAAGGCGCGCAGGCCGGGCACGTCGTTGAGCTGCGCGGTCACGTCGTCCATCAGCGCGCGCGCGGCCGCGTCCCATCCTTCAGCATGGCGCATCACGAGGAAGAAGCCCTTGGGGATGGTCCAGGCCTCGAAGCCGCGCGGCACGTAGCCCGAGAGCGGCCGCGTCCATTCATGCGCCGGATAGCCGTGGAAGTTGAGGTGCAGCAGCGCCGGCACCCGCGCCTCGGCCTCGAGCCGGATCGCCTTCTCGTAGAGGGTATCGCCGGTGCGGTATTCGAGGTCGTCGCCGAGCGCAGTGTAGCGCGCGGCGTGGTGCATGTGGCGCGGATTGGCGGCGACGAGGCGCTGGTGCAGCGCGTAGCCGTCGGGGTTCTCCAGCGGGCAGAAGGTGAAATGCGCGCCCGGCCGCGCGGCCAGCCGCCGGACGGCGCGCAGCGTGCCCACCGGCGAGGTAGTCTCGTTGGCGTGCTGGCCGGCGGAGATGATGACGCCGCGGTCGGTGCCGGGGTGGAAGACGGCCGCGACCTCGCGGCCCGCGACCGAGCGCGCGGTGAAGACGCGGCCCGGAATCCGCGCCAGCTCGGCCGCGATCTGCGCCTGCGACAGCGCCCGGCCGGCCGTCTCCAGTTCCTGCATGTGGCCCGACGCCGAGGTCGCGTCGTGCGGGCGCAGCTCGACGCGGACCGAGGGCGTGTCGCCGAAATGGATGTCGGGGACGATCTGGCCGGGCTGGAGATCGCGGTAGCCGGACCTGCCGGCGAGCCGGCCGAACAGCTCGAGCGCCGAGAAATAGAAATCCTCGTGCAGCGCCTCGCGCAGCGACAGCACCTCGTCGCCGACGCCGAGGTCCTCGTCGGCCGCCGGCAGGGTGACGCCGATGAACAGCTCTTCGAAGAACGGCTCCTTGTCCCACGGGGCGGCGGCGAGCGCGCCCATGGTCTCGTGAAACAGCTGCTCGTATTCCGTTTCGAGCGGCCCCCCGGCGCCGTCGGCGACGAGCCAGCCGCAGGGCGACAGCACCGTGTTGCCGCCATAGTCCCGGTGCACGCGGTTGGGCGCGGCCACCGCGATATCGGCCTCGCGCCCGTCCGCCCAAGTCAGGCGCACGGCATAGGCGGGCTGCGCCTCGCTCTCCTCGCCCTCGACGAACTCGAATGCGACATCGGGAAACATCGCAGTCAGCGGATAGCTTTCGAGAAGGAAGCGCCGCGCGCCGGCCTGCGGATGGCGCGGCCAGACGACGCGCGCCCGCGCAAGGTCCCGCGTGTCGATCTCCTCGCGGAAGGCGACGACCAGCGGCTTGTAGGCCGAGCGGCAGCGCGCCTCGATGCCGCGCGCGGCGAAGGCGGCCTCGGCCGCGCGGCGCGTCGGCGCGTCGTCGAAGGTCCAGGTCTCGACCGTCGCGGCCGAAAGCGTCCCGGCCAGACCGGCGAGCGTCGGGGCGAAGGTCTTCTCGAACAGGATCAACGGCTGGTTCTCCCGGTCGGGTCGAGCAGGTCGCGCAGCCAGTCGCCGATGAGGTTGAGGCCGAGCACCGTGAACAGGATCGCCATGCCGGGCACGACCGAGATCCACCAGGCGGTCTGGAGATAGGTGCGGCCGTCCGCCAGCATCCCGCCCCAGGACGGGATCGTCGGGTCGACGCCGAGGCCGAGGAAGGTCAGCGAGCTTTCCAGCAGGATGTTGTTGGCGACGTTGAGCGTCATCAGCACGATGACCGGCCCGAGCAGGTTGGGCAGCACGTGGCGCATGATGATGTTGCGGTCGGCGACGCCGATGGCGCGCGCCGACAGCACGAATTCGCGCTCGCGCAGCGACAGCACCGAGGCGCGCACCAGCCGCGCATACTGCACCCACTGGCTGACGATCAGCAGGATGATCGTGTTCGTCACCGAGCCGCCGACGATGGCGACGAAGGTGATGGCGAGCAGGATGAAGGGAAGCGCCAGCTGCACGTCGGCGAAGCGCATCACGATCACGTCCCAGACGCCGCGATAGTAGCCGGAGACGAGGCCCATCGCCACGCCGAAGACCACGGAGCCGATGACCGAGATGAAGCCGACCTGAAGCGAGATCCAGCCGCCGACCGCGACGCGGGCGAGGATGTCGCGGCCGAGCGCGTCGGTGCCGAGGGGGTGGGCCGGGTTCTGCATCGGCGGCACCAAGCGGGCCGAGAGCGAGATCTTCGACGGGTCGGGCAGCAGCCATCCCGACAGCACCACGGTGCCGACGATCCCGACCAGCAGGATCGCGCCCAGCACGAACTCCAGCGAGGCGAAGCGATGCAGCGTCTGCGATCGAAGGAAACGGGCCATCGCGCTCATTCCTTGCGGATGCGGGGGTCGACCAGCCCGTAGGCGATGTCGACGGCCAGATTGACGAGCACGATCATCAGCGACAGGATCATGATCACGGCCTGCAGCACGGGATAGTCGCGCGCGGCGACCGCGTCGAAGGCCAGCGTGCCCATGCCCGGCCAGTTGAACACGCGCTCGATGACGACGATGCCGCCGAGCAGCCCGCCGAACTGGAGGCCGAAATAGGTGATGAGCGGGATCGCGCAGTTGCGCAGCGCGTGCTTGTAGAGAACCTTGTTCTCCGACAGCCCCTTGGCGCGGGCGACCATGATGTATTGCGCGTTCAGCGTCTCGAGCATGGTGGTGCGCACGAGGCGCACATTGGTCGCGGTCAGGATCACGCCCATGGTCAGCGTCGGCATGATGAAGCTCTCGAAGCCCGACATGCCCGACGGCGGCAGCCAGCGCAGCGTGACCGCGAACAGGAGCACGAACATCGTCGCCAGCCAGAAGTTCGGGAAGGAGAGCCCGACCAGCGAGCAGATGCGGATGAGCTGGTCGCTCCATTTGCCCCGCGACACCGCCGCCCTGATGCCGAGCGGGATCGAGATGACGATGGACAGGAACAGCGAGGTGAAGGCGAGCATCAGCGTCGCCGGCAGCGCCTTGGAGATCAGGATGTTGACCGGCGTGCCGCCGACGAAGCTGTTGCCGAAGCTCCACGTCAGCAGCCCGGCGAGCGAGTTCAGATATTGCACGATGAAGGGCTCGTTCAGGCCCAGCCCCTCGCGGATGCGTTGCAGGTCCGCCTCGGTGATGCCGGTCGCGCCTTGCGAGATCATCAGCGCCGGATCGCCGGTCATGCGGATGGCGACGGCCACGACGAGGCTGACCGCGACGACGACGAAGGCCGCCTGCAGAAGTCTTTTCAAGATAAAGCCGATCACGGGCCGTCACCTGATTTTCCAGGGTGCCCCCCGGAGGGAATCCGGGGGGCGGGGTTCGTCACTCGACCTCGACGGCGTTCAGGCGCAGCCGGTTGTCGGGCGCGGGCTCGAAGTTCTTCACCCGCTTGTTGATGCCGTAGAGCGCGTTCGAGTTGTAGAGCGGCATCTCCAGCGCGCGCTCGGCCGTGTAGAGCGCGATCTCCTTGAGGATGCGCTCGCGCTCGGCGCGGTCGGTCAGCGGCCGCTGGCTTTCCAGAAGCGCGTCGAGCTCGGGATCGCTGTCATACGGGTTCCACTTCTCGCCGGTGTGGTACATGGCATAGGCGGTGTTGTCGTAGTCGAAGGTCCAGCCGCCCCAGCCCTGCTGGAACATCGCGCCGGTCTTGCCCTGCGGGATGATGTCGTTGAGCATGGTGTTCAGCTCGTAGGGCTGGATCGTGGCGTTGATGCCGACCGTGGACAGGTAGGCGGCCACGGCCTGCGCCACCTCGCCGAAGGTGGCGTCGTTGCCGCGCACGTCGATCTGCACCGACGCGCCGGGCTGCACGCCCGCCTCGGCCAGCAGCGCCTTGGCGCCCTCCGGGTCGTAGGGAAGCGGCTTCACCTCCGCGTCGTAGCCGAAGGAAAGCTTGCTCTGGAAGGTGGCGATCACCTCCGCCTGCCCGCCGAGGATTTCCTGGACGATGGTTTCGCGGTCCACGGCCATGATCATGGCCTTGCGCACGCGCTCGTCGGCGGTGATGCCGTCGCGCGTATTGTAGCGCAGCGCCCACACGGTCGGCGAGGTGACCGAGGCGAGCTCGAGATTGGCGTCCGCCTCGATGGTCGAGACCATCGACACCGGAATGGTCGGCGGAATGACGATGTCGACGCGGCCGGCCTGAAGCTCGGCCACGGCGGTCGAGGGCTCGGTGATGAAGCGGTATTCCAGCTCGGAGAGCCTGGCCTTGTCGCCCCAGAAATCCTCGAAGGCTTCGAGCTTCAGCGACACTTTCGGCTCGTAGGACACGAACTTGAACGGGCCGGTGCCGACCGGGTTCAGGTTGAAGAACTCCTCGGTGTTCTCGCTGACGTATTTCGGCGGCACGATCATCGCGCCGTAGCCGGCGAGCTTGGTCAGGAGCACCGGGTCGGGCGCGCCGAGATGGAAATCGACGGTGTGGTCGTCGACGATCTCGACCTGCGAGATCGAGGTGTAGTTGGAGCGCTGCGGCCCCTTGGCGCCGTCGTCGCCCAGCAGGCGGTCGAAGGTGAACTTCACCGCCTCGGCGTCGAAGGGCTCGCCATTGTGGAAGGTGACGCCCTGGCGCAGCGTGAAGCGGATGCGCTTGCCGTCGTCGAGCTCCTCCCACGATTCGGCCAGCGCCGGAACGATCTGCATGTCCGGGCCGCGATAGGTGAGGCCGTCGAAGATGTTGGTCGCTGCCGAGGCCCAGTTGACGAGGAAGGTGTCGATCGGGTCCCAGGAGCCGGGGTCCTGCGGCGAGGACACGACGAGCTTGCCGTCGGCAAGGGCGGGAAGGGTGAAGGCGGTGGCGGCGAGAAGGAGCGATGCCGCGCCCGCCTTGAGAAATCCGGTTCTCGACATGGTTTGGTCTCCCGTTGCTGTTCTAGTTCAGGGTGTCGGAATGGTCGGCCACGAAATGGCCGGGCGCGATCTCGCGCAGCGGAATGACGGGCGGCTCGTCGCCGACGGCGCGCGTGGTCGAGGGGATCTCCCCTTCGAGCGCGGGGCGCCTGCCCCGTCTGGAGGGGTCGGCGACCGGCACGGCCGAGAGCAGCCGCCTAGTATAGGGATGGGCGGTCTGCTCGAACACCTGCGCGCGGCTGCCCAGCTCCATGATCTGGCCGGTGTAGAGAACGGCGACGCGGTGGCTCATCTTCTCCACCACCGCCATGTCGTGCGAGATGAACAGGTAGGACAGGCCCTCGTCCTTCTGCAAATCCATGAACAGGTTGATGACCTGCGCCTGCACGGACACGTCGAGCGCCGACAGCGCCTCGTCGGCGATGATGAGGCGCGGCTTCGACGACAGCGCGCGGGCGATGCAGATGCGCTGGCGCTGGCCGCCGGAGAACTCGTGCGGGTAGCGGCTGGCCATGCCCGGCTCGAGCCCGACGCGCTCCAGCAACTCGCCGACGCGCCTGTCGATCTCGCGCCCGTTGTCGAGGAGGCCGTGGGTGTGGATCGGCTCGGCGATGGAGTAGCCCACCGTCTTGCGCGGGTCGAGCGAGGCGAAGGGGTCCTGGAAGATATATTGCACGTCGCGGCGCAGGCGCTGGCGCTCGGCGCTGCCCATCGCCGACATCGGCTTGCCGTCGAACAGCACCTCGCCCGAGACCGGCGCCTGAAGCTGCTGGATGGTGCGCCCGATGGTCGACTTGCCCGAGCCGGACTCGCCGACGAGCGCCAAGGTCTCGCCGGGATAGATGTCGAAGCTGACATGGTTGACGGCGGTGGCGCGATGGGTGACCCGGCCGAGGAAGTTCTTGCGCACGTCGAAGCGCACGAGAAGGTCGCGCACCTGAAGCAGCGGCGCGCCGGAATAGTCGGCCGTATCCTGCTCGCGCGTCTCGCCGAGCTTTATCGGCGTGTCGCCGTCGAGCACCGTCAACGCCTCGCGCAGCGGCAGCTTCCGGCCGGCCATCGAGCCGAGCCGCGGCACCGCCGAGAGCAGCACCTTCGTATAGGGATGCTTCGGCGCGGCGAAGATCCCGGCGACCGGGCCCTCCTCGACCTTGCGGCCCTTCCACATCACCACCACGTCGTCGGCCATCTCGGCGACGACGCCCATGTCGTGGGTGATGAAGATGACGGCCATGCCGAGCTCGGCCTGCAACTCCTTGATGATGGTGAGGATCTGCGCCTGCACCGTCACGTCGAGCGCGGTGGTCGGCTCGTCGGCGATCAGCAGCTTCGGCCGGCAGGCCAGCGCCATCGCGATCATCACGCGCTGGCGCATGCCGCCGGAAAGCTGGTGCGGATGGCGCGAAAGCAGCGCCCTGGCGTCGGGCAGGCGCACCAGCGTCAGCAGCCGTTCGGCCTCCGCCAGCGCCGCCGATTTCGACATGCCCTCATGCAGCACCAGCACCTCGGCCAGCTGGTCGCCGACGGTGAACACCGGGTTCAGCGAGGTCATCGGCTCCTGGAAGATCATCGCGATCTCGTTGCCGCGGATGCGCCGCATGGCGCGCTGGTCGGCCGACAGCAGGTCCACCTGCGCGCTGTCGTGCATGAAGACGATCCTGCCTTGCGGATAATGCGCGCCCGCCATGTCGGCGAGCCGCATGATCGACATCGAGGTCACCGACTTGCCCGACCCGCTCTCGCCGACGACGGCGGTGGTGCGCCCGGCGCGCACGGCGAAGCTCAGATCGTCGATCACCTGCGACGCGCCGAACCGGACCGAAAGGTTCTCGACGCGCAGCAGTTCATTGGCGAGGGGGAGCGTCATGATGGGCCCTCAGAAGGTTTGTCGGGACCATATGACTGTCTTCGATGTCGAACGCCAGCGCAATATCCGCCCGTCTACGACATTCCGCGCCTCCTCCCGCTGAAGCCGCCGGCGCCGTCAACGGGAGGAGAAAGCGTCGTCAGGCGAGCCGGGCAAGGCCGTTGGCGACGATGCGCTCGCCGTCGCGCTCGGCCGCGAACACATGGTCGTCGCCGACCCTCCAGAGCAGCAGGCGAATGGCGTCGCCGGGGTAGACGGGCAGGGTGAAGTCCATGGCAAGCGCGCGCAGGCGCGCCGGATCGCCGCCGCACAGGTCGCGCACGATCAGCCAGCAGATCGCGCCATAGGTGCAAAGTCCGTGCAGGACCGGCCGCGCGAAACCGGCCTCGCGCGCCACGGCGGGATCGACATGCAGGGGATTCAGGTCGCCGTTCAGCCGGTAGAGCAGCGCCGCCTGCTCGGGAAAGCGCCATTCGGCGACATGGTCGGGTTCGCGATCGGGGAGGGCGATGCCGGGCGCGCGCGGTCCGCCTTCGCCGCCGAACCCGCCCATCCCCCGGCAATATTCGAGCTTCCTCGCGGTCGCGACCGGCCTGCCTTCGCCATTGGCCAGCTCGTGGCGGGTCACCAGAACCGCGCCGCGCCCGGCGCCCTTGTCGTGGATCGCCTCGATCAGGGTGCGCCCGGTCAGGACGTCTTCCGGCAGGAGCGGCCGGTGGATCTCCAGCTCCTGGCGCATGTGGAGGACATGCTGCCAGGGAAAGCGCGGATCGGCGTCCCGCAGCCAGAAGCCGGGCGAGGCGAGCACCACCGCCATCGACGGCAGGACGCGCAGACCGGGCCCCTCCAGCACGAAGGGACGCTGCGCCGGGTCCGTGGCCGGCACGCCGAGCCCCAGCCCCAGCGCATAGAGGATGGCCTCGCGAAAGCCGTAGGCCTGCCGCTGCGCCGGAAAATCGCGGCGCAGAAGCCGCGACACCACGGTGCGGATATCGTCCACGGCATCGCGGCCCCGGCGCATTTGCGGGCCTACTTCTTCGCCGTCATCAGCGAGCAGGCGTCGTCGGAGCCCAGCGGCTTCGCGTCCTGGGCCGGAATCCGGCGGACGAGCTTGTAATAGTCCCACGGACCCTCGGACTCTTCCGGCGATTTCACCTGGAACAGGTAGAAGTCGCGATTGACCCAGCCGCTCGGCCAGATCTCGGCATTGTCGGTCATGAAGTCGTCGACCGGGATCTCCTTCATCTTGTTGGAGACCGCCAGACCCTCCCTCGACCCGATGGCGTCGATCGCCTTCAGGTAATGCTGGGTCGCGCTGTAGATGCCGGCCTGGATCATGGTCGGCTGCACGCCGCCATGGCGGGCGGCGAAGCGCGCCGACCATTCGCGGGTCTCGTCGTTGAGGTTCCAGTAGAAGCTTTCCGTCAGATAGGTTCCCTGCGCGATATCCAGCCCGAGGCTGTGGATGTCGGTGATGAAGGCCAGCAGGGCGGCGACGTTCTGCCCGCTCTGCTGCAGGCCGAACTCGTTGGCCTGCCGCACCGACGCGGTCAGGTCGCTGGCCGAATTCGCGAGGCCGACGACCTTCGCGCCGGAAGCCTGCGCCTGCAGGAGGAAGGACGAGAAGTCGGGATTCTGCACGGGATGGCGCACGGCGCCCAGCACCTTGCCGCCGTTCTCCTCGATCACCTTGCTGGAATCGGCCTCCAGCGCATGGCCGAACGCATAGTCCGAGGTCAGGAAGAACCAGGTGTCGCCGCCGTTCTGCGTCACCGCCGTGGCGGTGCCGTGCGAAACCGCCGTGGTGTCGTAGGTCCAGTGGAAGCCCGTCGGCGAGCAAGCCTTGCCGGTCAGGTCCGACGTGGCCGAGGTGGAGAAGATGGCGACCTTGCCGCGCTCGCGGGCGATTTCCTGCACGGCCAGGCCGGCCGAGGACAGGGGCACGTCGAGAATGACGTCGACGCCTTCATTGTCATACCAGCGCAGCGCCAGCGCCGCGGCGACGTCCGGCTTGCGCTGGTGGTCGGCCGAGACCAGTTCGATGTCGAAGCCGCCGGCCTTGTCGCCGAAATCCTCGATCGCCATCTGGGCGGCGAGAATCGAGCCCGAGCCCGCCATGTCGCTGTCCGGGCCGGAAAGGTCCGTCATCACGCCGATCTTCACCGTCTCCGCGGCCGCCGGCATGGCGAAGCTCGCGGCCGCCGCCATCAATGCGGCGCAGAATGTCCTGTGCGATGTCATTTCTCACTCCCTTGTCATGGTCTGGCCCTTGTCGTGGCCTGGCTTGAAAATCCGTTGTTCGCGCATGGCGCGGCGCCTTCCGTCAGCGGACGGTGAGTCCTCCGTCCACGATCACCGACGCTCCGTGCATGAAGTCCGCGCCCGGCCCGGCGAGGAACAGCGACACCGCCGCGATGTCCGCGGGCAGGCCCGTGCGCCCGGCCGGAACCGAGGTCACGGCCCTCGCCCTTTTCTCGTTGCGAAGCGCCTCGGCGGTCATTTCCGTCTCGATCATGCCGGGACAGATCGCGACGGCGCGAATGCCCTTGCGGCCATAGTCCGACGCCAGCTGGCGGGTGTAGCCGACGACGGCGTGCTTGCTGGCGGTATAGGCCGCGCCGCCGCCTCCCGCGATCGTGGAGGCGACCGAGGACATGTTCAGGACGACGCCCCCGCCCGCCTCGATCATGCGCGGCAGGACCGCGTTGGTCAGCCGGAACATCGCCTTCACATTGATGTCGAAGACGCGGTCCCAGAGCGCCTCGTCGGTGTCGAGGCTGCGCGCATAGCCGTCGAGCATGCCGGCCGTGTTGCACAGGACGTCCACGCGCGGCGTCTGCGCCCACAGCGCGGCCGTGACCGCGCCGATCCCTTCCGGGCTGGAAAGATCCCCGGCGACGGCGCCGACCTTCGCGCCCGCCTCGGCCGCGAGGCTGTCGAGGCCGGCCCTGTCCCGGTCCACCGCGACGACGCGCGCGCCCGCGCGGGCGAACAGCAGCGCCTGGGCGCGGCCGATGCCGGACGCCGCGCCGGTGATCAGGGCGACCTTGCCGGCGAGCGAGACGAGGGAGGCGGGATCGGGGACGTTCATGCGACGGCATCCTCGACCCAGCGAACCGGAACGAGGTCGAGTTCGCCGCGCCGCGCGCGCTCGACCAGCTCCCGCTTGAGTATCTTTCCGCTCGCCGTGGTCGGGAACGTGCGCGCGACCATGAAATATTCGGGCATGTCGTATTTCGACAGGCCCTCCTGGCGAAGGTGCCGAAGCGCGGCCTCGCCGCTCAGCGAGGCCGCCTCGCGAAGCACGACCGCGAGGCAGACCTTCTCCCCCAGCCGGGCGTCGGGCACCGCGAAGGCTGCGCATTTCACGATGTCGGGATGGCGCAGGGCGAGGCTCTCGATCTCGATGGGGTAGATGTTGTGCCCGCCGCGGATGATCAGGTCCTTCGAGCGCCCGACGATGCGCAGATTGCCGTCCGCGTCGATCTGGCCGAGATCGCCGCTCATGAAGTAGCCGAGCCGGTTGAACGACGCTTCCGTCGCTTCCTGGTTGCCGTAATAGCCGAGCATCATCGACGCGCCGCGCCCGCCGATCTCGCCGATTTCCCCCTGCGGCAACGGCCTGTCGCGGTCGGCCGGGTCGAATATCCGCACCTCGTAGCAGGGGTTGGCGCGCGCCACGCACTGGCCCACGGTGGTGGTCATCGCCTCGACGGTGTCGCCGGGCAGGGTCGAGGTGTGCGAGCCCACCTCCGTCATGCCGTAGGTCATCTGCGGCGTGATCCCGTGGGCGAGGATCTGCCGCGCGGTCTCGGGCGCGATCGAGGCGCCGGAAAGATAGAAGGTGTGGACCCGGCCGAGGCCGCTCATGCCGCGCGCGCGCATGTCCTGAAGGATGTCGATCGCGTGGGTCGGCACGCCCATCACATAGGTCGCGCCGGTGGCGAGGATGCGGTCGAGCGGCTTTTCGCCTTTGGCGACGTCGTTGGTGATGTATTCGCAGCCGGTGACCAGCGCCTGCTCGACGCCGATGATCGCCAGATGATGGCTCAGCGGGCCGAGGCAGTAGATGCGGTAATCCGCGTCCATGCCCCATTCGGCGACGTTGGCCCGGCCGTTGGCCAGCAGCGTGTTGTCCGTGTGCATCAGGGCCTTGGGCTGGCCCGTCGTGCCGGAGGTGAAGGCGATATAGGTCACCTTGTCGGGGTTGCGGTCGGCCGGCGGCGGCGTTGCCGATGCGTCAGCGCGCGGAAAGGCCCGGGCGGCCGGCGGCGGGCTCTCGCCGTCGACCAGGGCATGGATGCACGCCAGCCCCGGCAGCTCGCCCGGAAGCCGCGCGAATATGTCGTTGTCGCCTGAATCCGCGCCGTAGCCTGGGCGGCCGACGAAAGCCCGCACCGAAAGGCGCTTCAGGAGACTGAGGACCTCGTCCGTGGTGTGGTTCTGGTGCAGCGACAGGGTGCAGACGAGGCCGTTGCGCGAACAGGCAAGCAACAGCACCACCATCTCGACCCGGTTCGGGCTCCAGCAGGCGACGCGGTCGGATTTCCCGAGCCCGGCGGCGTGCAGCTCGGCGGCGACCGTATCGACCCAGCATTTGAGCGCGCTCCAGCTCAGCCTGTGCCGGCTGTCGGTGAAGGCGGCGGCGTCGGGCCGCTCGGCCGCATGACGCTCGACCATCGTATAGAGCGTCTCGTCCCGCCAGGTTCCGGCCGCATAGTAGGCGCGGGCGAGCTCCGGGTCGTAGAGCGTCATCAGTGTCGATCGTATCAAGGCATCCTCCGGGAATCGCCGCCGTCGGGGGCTTCGATCCCGCTTGCCGGCAACCACCTTGAAGCAAGCCCCGTGCCAATATCGCGATGCGGGGAAAGCAGGCTCTTCCGGTGCGGCGTGTCGCGGACGGCGACAATGATGCCGATAGCCGGACAGAACGTGACCTCGGCGCGGACAGCCCTGCCCGCTAGAGCAATTCCGTCCTGAACTGCGGAAAAACAAAGCGCCGGGTCGTTTCACCGTTTCCGTGAAACTGTGAAACGATCTAGACCCGCTCGAGCGCGACGGCGATCCCCTGCCCCACGCCGATGCACATCGTCGACAGCGAGCGGCGGCCGCCGTTGAGCGCCAGCTCGAGCGCGGCCGTGCCGGTGATGCGCGCCCCCGACATGCCGAGCGGGTGGCCGAGCGCGATGGCGCCGCCATTGGGGTTCACGCGCGGGTCGTCCTCGGCGATGCCGAGCCGGCGCAGGGTGGCGACGCCCTGGCTGGCGAATGCCTCGTTCAGCTCGATCACGTCGAAATCCGCCTGCGTCAGCCCCAGCCGCGCCATCAGCTTCTCCGAGGCGGGCGCCGGGCCGATGCCCATGATGCGCGGCTCAACGCCCGCCGCCGCGCCGCCGAGCACGCGGGCGATCGGCGTAAGGCCGTGCCGCGCGGCGGCGGCCTCCGAAGCGAGGATCAGCGCCGCGGCGCCATCGTTGACGCCGGAGGAATTTCCGGCGGTGACCGAACCGTTCGGGAACAGGGGCCTGAGCTTCGCCAGCGCCTCGGCCGAAGTTTCGCGCGGATGCTCGTCGCGATCGACGACGACCGGGTCGCCCTTGCGGGCGGGCACGGCGACCGGCGCGATTTCCCGCGCGAGCCTGCCGCTCGCCTGCGCCGCGGCGGCCTTCGCCTGTGAGGCCAGGGCCATGGCATCCTGCGCCTCGCGGCTTATGCTGAACTCGTCGGCGACGTTCTGGGCGGTCTGCGGCATGCTGTCGACGCCGTATCGCGCCTCCATCGCCGGATTGACGAAGCGCCAGCCGATCGTGGTGTCGTGGATCTCGGCGTTGCGCGAGAAGGGGGTTTGCGCCTTGGGCAGCACGAGGGGCGCCCGCGACATCGACTCGACCCCGCCCGCCACCACCAGCTCGGCCTCGCCGCACCGGATCGCGCGCGCGCCGGAGATCACCGCGTCCATGCCCGAGCCGCAAAGGCGGTTGATCGTCGTTGCCGAAATCCCGAGCGGCAGGCCCGCGAGCAGCAGCGACATGCGCGCCACGTTGCGGTTGTCCTCCCCCGCCTGGTTCGCGCATCCATAGATGACGTCGTCCACCGCCGCCCAATCGACGCCGGCGTTGCGCGCCGTCAGCGCCTTGAGGGGAACCGCGCCGAGATCGTCGGGCCGGACCGGAGCCAGCGCGCCGCCGAAGCGGCCGATCGGCGTGCGGATGTAATCGCAGATGAAAACGTCGGTCATCTCAAGCCCTCGACGGCGGCCGGCCCCGGAACCGGCCCGTAAATGAAAAAGGGCGGCGCGAACAGGATGCCCGCGCCGCCCCGCCCGGGAGGACGATCAGTTCTTCAGCAGCGGGCAGGTGCTGTTTTCGCGCTTCACATAGGCGTCGTCGCCGGCGATCTCGGCGAGGACGTTGGCGAAATCCCAGTCGCGTGTCGACTGGTCGGGCGACTTCACCTGCGCGAGATACATGGTGTGGATCATGCGGCCGTCCTCGCGGATGTAGCCGTCCTTGGCGAAGAAGTCGTTGATCTTGTTCTCGCCCATCCACTTGCGCACGGTGGCGGAATCGTCCGTGCCGGTCGCCTCGATCGCCTTCAGGTAATGGGTGACGGCGGAATAGAAGCCGGCATGGATCATCGTCGGCATCGCGTTGTGCTTCGCATAGAACCGCTCCGCGAACTCACGCGTCTCGTCGTTGTAGTCCCAGTAGAAGCCGGTGGTGAAGGTCAGCCCCTGCGCCGTCTCGAGGCCGAGCGCCTTGATGTCGGTGAGGAAGACGAGCATGCCCGCGATCTGCTGGCCGGCCTCGACGATGCCAAACTCCGCCGCCTGCTTCAGCGAGGTGGAGAAGTCCGCGCCGGCATTGGCGAAGCCCACCACCTTGGCGCCGGACGCCTGCGCCTGAAGCAGGTAGGACGAGAAGTCGGCGCTGGAGAGCGGATGGCGCACGGCGCCGAGCACCTTGCCGCCGCCCTCGGTGACGGCGTTGGCGGTGTCGCGCTCCAGCGAGTGGCCGAAGGCGTAGTCGGCGGTGACGAAGTACCAGGTGTCGCCGCCCTCGCGCAGGATCGCGTTGCCGGTGCCGTTCGCCAGCGCATAGGTGTCATAGACGTAGTGGATGCCGAGCGGCGTGCAGGCATCGTTGGTCAGCGCGGTCGTGGCCGAGCCGGCGGCGATGGTCAGGCGGCCGCGCTCCTGCCCCAGCGTCTGGATCGCCAGCGCCGAGGCGGAGTCGGTCGACTCGATGACCATGTCGACATCCTCGTTGTCGATCCATTCGCGCACGATGGTGTTGGTGACGTCGACCTTGTTCTGGTAGTTGGCCGACAGAAGGCGGATCGGCTTGCCGAGCACCTCGCCGCCGAAATCCTCGATGGCCATCTGCGCGCCGACGACGGCGCCCTGGCCGCCATTGGCCGAATAGACGCCCGACATATCGACGATGGCGCCGATGGTGACGGCATCGCTCGAGATTTCCTGCGCATGCGAACCGGCGACGGCGGCCGCGCTCATGCAGGCCGCCACTGACAGTGTCCGTGAAATCTTTCTCATCCCAGGCTCCCTAGATTCGTTGCCATATCTGCAACTGACTTCACCAAGCAAAGCACGTGCCAAATAATCAAGGCACTGAAAAACAAGATTCATTTTCGTACTGGCGATACAGACGAGGCATCGATGTCCTCGGCGCGGACACACGATCCGCAAATTCTGTCGCGGGCGCGGTCCCGCCCGGGCCGCATCTATGGCAGGGGCGGCGGCGCGCGGCGCGCGGTCCCCACCACGTGGATGAAGACGCCGGCGACGATCAGGAGGCTTCCGGTCACCTCGGCCGGGGTCAGCCTCTCATCGAAGATGAGATAGCCCGCCGCCAGGCCGATGACTGGGATCATCAGCGAGAACGGGGCGACGGTCGCCGCGTCGAAGGCGGAGAGCGCCCGCACCCACAGCATGTAGCCGACCACCGTGCCGAGCACGCCGAGATAGATGGCCGAAAGGATGCCGGAGCCGATGCCGTCCCACAGCGCCGGCGAAACCTCTCCCGTCGCCCAGGCGAGGACGAGGAACGGCGCGACCGGAAGGAGGCTCGCCCAGACGACCAGCGAGATCGGCCTGTACTCGTATCCCTTTCGCACGCCGAAGCGCACCGTCACGTTCGACATCGCCCAGCAGGCGGCGGCACCGACGCCGAACAGCACCGGCACGGCGCCGCCCTCGATGTGCCCGGCGCTCGACAGGATCGCGGCCAGTCCGGCGAGGCTCATGGCCATGGCGGCGGCGGTGTAGCGGCTGAACGGCTCGCGAAGCAGCAGGAAGGCCAGCGCCGGGGTGAAGACCGCCTGAAGCTGGAGCAGCAGCGAGGCGATGCCCGTCGGCAGGCCGATCTTCATCCCGACGAACAGGAAGGCGAACTGCGCGAAGCCGAACAGGGTTCCGTAGCAGAGGAGGAACGCGAACGGCACCTTCGGCCGCGGAACGAAGAACAGGAACGGCAGCGACGCCACGGCGAACCGCATGGCGCCGAGCATGAACGGCCCGACATTGGTGACGCCGACGCGGATGACCGCGAAGTTCAGCCCCCAGATCACGACGACCGGAAGAGTCAGCGACAGGAGAACCAGAAGCCTGTTGTTCATGACGGCATGCGGCCGGACGCCGGATCGGACGCGCGCATTCACGCGCCCGCCCGCGCCGGCTCCTGCGCGCCGAGCGCGCGCCCGGCGGCCACGCGGCGCCGAAGCAGCTGCGAGGCGCGGTAGCGGTCGTCGCCATAGGCCGCCTGCAAGGCTTCCAGCGTGGCCAGGATGCGCGCGGGGCCGACCGCGTCCGCCCAGCCGAGCGGCCCGCGCGGATAGTTCACGCCGAGCGTCATCGCCCTGTCGATGTCGCCGGGCGAGGCGACGCGCTGCATCACCGCGTCGGCGGCTTCGTTGGCGAGCATCGCCAGCGTGCGCAGCACGATCAGGCCGGGCACATCGTCGATCACGCTGACCGCCTTTCCGAGCGCCTGGAAAACGCCGGCCGCCGCGGCCAGCGCTTCGTCCGACCCCTGATCCGGCCCGGCGATCGCGATGCGCGCGGCGGCGCAGTAGTCCAGCGCCAGGTCGAACAGGACGAGGTCGGCCGGCTCGCCGGCGGCGACGCGCGCGGTGGCGGTGCGCCCGTCGCCGGGCGCGAGGCGAACCCCGTCGGCCAGAATATAGCCACCCTCCCCTTCCCGGCGCGAGACGGTCACCCCGGCGGCCGCGAGCGCGGCGGCCAGCGGCTCCGCCGGGCCGAGGTCGCCCTCGACCGTGACCTCGCGGGGCGCGGGAGCGGCCGGCGCGGTAGCCGGTTCGGGCCGGGCGGCGCCGGCGGCATAATCGTAGAAGCCCCGCCCGCTCTTGCGGCCGAGCCAACCCGCCGCCACCAGCTCCTGCTGGGTCAGCGACGGCCGGTAGCGCGGGTCGCCGAAATAGGCGTCGAAGACCGAGCGGGTGACGGCGGCGTTCACGTCGTGACCGATCAGGTCCATCAGCTCGAACGGGCCCATGCGGAAGCCGCCGGCCTCGCGCATCACCGCGTCGATGGTGGCGGGATCGGCTGCTCCCTCCTCCAGAAGCCGCAGGCCCTCCGCATAGAACGGCCTCGCCACGCGATTGACGATGAAGCCCGGCGTCGAGGTTGCGTGAACCGGCGTCTTGCCCCAGTCGCGCGCCGTCGCATGAAGCGTGTCGAGCACGGCCCTGTCCGAGGCGAGGCCGGCGACGACCTCGACCAGCTTCATCACCGGGGCGGGATTGAAGAAGTGCAGGCCGGCGACCCGTCCCGGATGCCTCAGGCCGGCGGCGATCGCCGTCACCGACAGGGACGAGGTGTTGGTGGCGAGGATGGCGTCGGCGGCCACGACATCCTCGAGCGCCGCGAACACCTGCCGCTTGACATCCAGCCTCTCGACGATCGCCTCGACGACGAGGCGCGCGCGCCCGAGCGCATCGAGCGACGGCGCGATGGCAAGCCGCGCCGCGATCGCCGCGCGCTCGTCGGCCGCGAGCCGTCCCTTCTCCACCTGCCGGTCGAGGCCGGCGAGGACCGAGGCGCGGCCCTTCTCCGCCGCGCCCCCGGCGGCGTCGAACAGGAGCACGTCGTGCCCCGCCTGCGCCGCGACCTGCGCGATGCCGGCGCCCATCGCGCCCGCGCCGATGACCGCGACCGCCGCGTCCTTGCTCAAACCATTCATGAAGGAAACGTCCCGTCTTGAGGTGGAAACCGCCGCCCGCTCAGTAATAGATGTTCGAGCGTTCGTACTGGACCGGCCAGGTCGCCGTCGCGCCGAGCCGCTTCGCCGCCTGGAGCGGCCAGTAGGGCTCGGCCATCAGCGCCCTGCCGAGGATGACGAGGTCGGCCTGGCCGTTGGCCAGCACCTGCTCGCACAGGTCCGGGCTGTGCAGGAGACCGACCGCGCCGGTCGCGATGCCGGCCCCGTTGCGGACGGCCTGCGAGAGCGGCAACTGATAGCCGGGATGGACCGCGATCTTCTGGCGCGGATCGTTGCCGCCCGAGGAGCAGTCGATCAGATCGACATGGCCGTCCGCCTTGAGGACGCGGGCGAGCCTGACGCTGTCCTCGACGTCCCAGCCGCCCTCGACCCATTCGGAAACGCTCAGGCGCACGAACAGCGGCAGCTCGTCCGGCCATTCGGACCGCACCGCCTCGATCCACTCGCGCAGCAGCCGGATCCGGTTGTCGAAGCTGCCGCCGTAGCGGTCGGTGCGGCGGTTGCTCAGCGGCGACAGGAACTGGTTGAGGAGATAGCCGTGGGCGGCGTGAATCTCGATGATCCTGAACCCCGCCTTGCGGGCGAGCGCGGCCGAGGCCGCCACCGCCCGCGTCACCTCGGCGATGTTCTGCAACGTCATCTCGCGCGGCGGCGCATAGCCCTCGGCGAAGGGAAGCGCGCTCGGGCCGACGGTCTCCCAGCCGCCCTCTTCAGGCGAGAGCGACGCGCCTCCCTTCCATGGCTGCGCCGTGCTCGCCTTGCGCCCGGCATGGCCGAGTTGGATGCCCGGCACCGCGCCCTGGTTTTCGACGAAGCGGACGATGCGGGCGAAGGCTGCGGCCTGCGCGTCGTTCCACAGGCCGAGGCACCAGGGCGTGATGCGCCCGCGCGGCTCGATATGTGTCGCTTCCGTGAACACGATGCCCGCGCCGCCGACAGCGCGCGCGCCGAGATGGACGAGATGCCAGTCGTCGGGGACGCCGTCGGTGGCGCTGTACTGGCACATGGGCGAGAACATGATGCGGTTGCGCGCGGTGACGCCGCGAAGGGCCATCTCCCGCATGATGTAAGGGTTCGGGTCCCGGCGCAGGACGCGACGAACGTTCTCCGTCAATCGACTTCTCCTTCCTTCTCGGCGCGCGGCTGCGCGCCCGGACATGGCATAACCCACGGATCGTCGTCGTGCAGACGATCACGATCACGCAAGCGTTGTGCCAAAGGACGCCGATCCGCGCCAGAGCCTCACGCCGGCTCCACCGGCCGCGCGACGATGCGGGCGGGCGCGCCGTCGCCGCCCTCGATGTTCAGCGCGCCGCAGAACACCTCCACCTCCATGCCCCTGAGAGAGGACAGGTTCGTCAGGTGCTCGGCGATCATGACCCCGTGCGACAGCAGCCGGCGGTGGATCGGGTAGTCGAACGACGGCGGCCGTTTCGCCACCGGCAGGTCGGGCGTCGGAACGTCGAGGGCGATCATCTTGACGTCGTGCGCGACGATCCAGTCGGCGGCGTCGAGCGACAGCGCCGGATGCTCGTCGTCATATTTCGTCGAGCCGGCGAACATGTGCCATCCCGTGTCGAGGATCAGGATGTCGCCGGCGCGCAGGCGGCCTTCCAGCCCTTCGAGATGCCGGGCCTCGACCAGCCCGGCGACGCCCGGCTCGACATGCCAGACGATGCCGCGCCCGCCGAGGCGTGCCAGCGGCACCGCGTCCAGCGCCGGCGCATCGAGGAAGAAGTGGCTCGGGGAATCGACATGGGTGCCGATATGGACGACCATCTCCATGCGCGTGACGTTGAGCTGGTCGTGCGGCAGGCTGCGCACGCGCTCGAAGACGGGGGCGGGAAAGGACGGCACGCGCGGCGTTTCCGCGCCGAGCGGGTGCGAGAGATCGACCCATTCGCCGGCGGGCACGAGAAGGGGCTCCCCTTCGGGCAGGCATCGCCAGCCCTTCCAGCCATATCCGCGCCGCGCCGCGCAATCGCACATGCCGCCGTCCTCCCGCGCCTCAGCCGCCTTCGCGCAGCAGCGCGCCGAGCGCCGCCATGTCGCGATTTCCCGGCAGGTCCCCGATCAGGTCGAGAAGCGCCTGCGCATCGCCGTCGTCGAGGACGCCGGCGACGTTGTCCCTGAACTTGACGTGAAGCTCCTCGTCGCTCAGCGGATTGCCGGGGTCGCCCTTGGGATAATACATCTCGGCCGAGTGGACAGTGCCGTCGGCCATGGTCACGCTCACCTGCGCCGGGAACTTTTCCGGGTAGAGCTTCGTCAGCTCCTCGTCGGCGACGATCTCGACCTTGTCCATGACGCCGCGCACGGTGGCGTCGCGATAGCGGTCGGCGTCGAACTGGCGCTGGGTGACCTGGCCGTCGACCAGCGCGACGGCGACGCAATAGGGCACGGAGAGCCGCGCCGCCATGGTCGCATCGACCAGTTTGCTGGAGAAATGCGATTTCACCGTCGAATAGGTCCTCACGGTCACGGCGGCGATGTCCCGCAGCGCGGGCGCGTGGCGGGCGACGATGTCGAGCGCCGCGCCGATCGGCGAATGGCTGGCGAGAATCGACGGGAAATATTTGAAGCCGTTGTCGAGGATCATCCATTCCTGCCCCAGCCCGCGCGACAGCATCTCGGGCTTCGGCTCCAGGCTGTAGGCGGCGAGATAGCCCTTGGGGTGGCCGAAGATGTCGGGCGGGCTGGTGAGGCCGAGCGCCGCCATCTGCGCCGAGAGCACGCCGTTCAGCCCCGCCTTGCCGGGATGCAGGCTCTTGGTGTCGTCGCCGCTCTCGAAGAAGGTGTTCAGCCCCGCCGCCTGCGTGCCGGCGAAGCCGAAGGCCGCGCGCATCCGCGCCGGATCGAGCTTCAGCGCCCGGCCGGCGGCGGCGGCCGCGCCGAAGGTGCCGTTGGTGGCGGTGGAATGCCAGAAGCGGTAATGCGTCGGCATCACCGCCATGCCGACGCGCGCCGTCACCTCGTAGCCCGCCACCAGCGCGCAGACGAGGTCGCGCCCGTCGCCCTTCACCGCCTCGACCGTCGCCAGCGCGGCCGGCATGACGACCGAGCCGATATGCGCCAGCGCGCGCTTGTGCGTGTCGTCATTGTCGGTGGCGTTGACGAGCATGCCGTTGCAGAGCGCGGCGACGGCGGGCGTCGTGGTCGCCCCGCCGATCACGCTGGCATCGCCGGCGGCGGCGAACCCGTCCGCCGCCGCGCGGGCGAGCGACGCCTTGCGCCCGTCCTCCCGCGAGGCGGCGATGGCGCAGCCGACGGCGTCGAGGAAGAAGCGGCCGGCCTGATGCACGACCGCCGCGGGCAGGTCTTCATAGCGCAGCTGCGCCGCGAAGCGCGCCAGCGGCTCGGTGAGATTCTCGCTCAAGATCGATTCCTTTCCATACGGGACGAAGCAAGGGCCATGCCAGACCGTCGCGCGCTCATGTGGAGATGCGCTCGATTTCCACCGGCGACAGGCCGATCCCGGCCAGCACCCTGGCCGTGTCCGCCCCCAGCGCCGGAACCGGGTCCATGCGCGGCTCCCACGCTTCCCCGGAGATCGGGCGCAGCGCCTTCAACTCGCCCGCCGGCGAGCCGATCGTCGTCCAGCGCCCGCGCTCGCGCAGTTGCGGATGGTCCCAGACATCGGCCATCTCGTTGACCCGCGCCGTGCCGATGCCGGCGCTTTCCAGCCGCGCGATCGCCTCCTGCGTGCCCAACCGGGCAAACGTCTCGACGATGACGGGCTCGATGACGTCGCGGTGCGCGTTGCGGCCGTGATTGCCGGCGAAGCGCTCGTCCCCGGCCATGTCCGGGCGAAGCAGCACCAGCGATGCGAACGCCTTCCACTCGCGGTCGTTCTGAAGCCCGAACAGCACCGTTCCGTCGGCCGTGCGGTACGGGCCATAGGGATAGATCGTGGCGTGGCCGGCTCCCGCCCGCGGCGGCGGCGGCGCGCCCTCATAGGCGTAGTAGAGCGGATAGCCCATCCATTCCGCCATCGTCTCCAGCATGGAGATGTCGAGCGTCGTGCCCTCATGGGTGCGCGCGCGCAGGACGAGGGCGGCGAGGATCGCGTTGGCCGCGGACACGCCGGCGGAAATGTCGGCGATGGAAATCCCCGCCTTGGCCGGCTCGTCGCGCGGGCCGGTGATCGACAGGAACCCCGCCTCCGCCTGGATCAGCAGGTCGTAGGCCTTGCGGTCCGACCATGCCCCGCCGGCGCCGTAGCCCGAGATGTTGCAGACGATCAGCTGCGGATTGAGGACGCGCAGGTCCTCCCCGCCCAGCCCCATGCGCCCGGCCGCGCCCGGCGCGAGGTTCTGCACGAACACGTCGGCCGTGCGCAGCAGCGCCTTCACCGCGTCCACGGCCCCGGGCTTCTTCAGGTCGAGGGCGACGCTTTCCTTGGAGCGGTTGCACCAGACGAAATGGCTCGCCAGCCCGTTGGCCCGCGTGTCGTAGGCGCGGGCGAAATCGCCGGTGCCGGGGCGCTCGATCTTGATGACCCGAGCGCCGAGATCGGCCAGCAGCCGGGTGCAATAGGGAGCGGCGATGGCCTGCTCCAGCGAAACGACGGTGACGCCGTCGAGCGGGCGCGCCGTCACAGCCATGCCTGCGCCTCCATCACCAGCCGGTCGCCTTCCGTGGCGATCCAGAGGCTGGACCGGCCCTCGCCGTCGGGCGCCGTCGCGTTGACCGACAGCGTGCCGCCGGCGAACATCGGCGACATCGAGCGGAACGCGAACCGGCGCAGCGGCGCAGCCGCGCTCGTCTCCAGAAGGTCGGTCAGGAAGGTGGCCATCAGCGGTCCGTGGACGACGAGGCCGGGATAGGATTCCTCCTCGACCACATAGGGCCGGTCGTAATGGATGCGGTGGCCGTTGAAGGTCAGCGCGGAATAGCGAAACAACATCACCTCGTCCGGCACGATCTCGCGGCTCCACGCCGGCTGCATGTCCGGCACGCGCGGATAGTCGGCGGAAGGATCGGCCGGCCGCGCCTCGCGATAGACGATGTCGTGCTCCTCGATCACGGCAGGTTCGCCGCCGCGCTCGGACACCCGGTGCTCGACGGTGACGAACACCAGCGCGCCGCTCCTTCCGGCCTTCTCCTTCACCGATTTTATCGTCGAGAGCCGCTCGACATGGGCTCCCACCCGCAGCGGCGTCAGGAATTCGAGCCGGCCGCCCGCCCACATCCGCCGCGGCAGATGGTGGACCGGCGGCAGGAAGCCGCCGCGCCGCGCGTGGCCGTCGGGGCCGAGGGCCGACTGGCGCTCCATCGGCAGGAAATAGAGCCAGTGCGCCAACGCGGGAAGGGCGGCGCCGTCCGCGAGCGGGCGCGGCTCCTTGTCCAGCGTCGCCGCGAGCCGCTGCGCCGGCGACGCGGCCAGATAGTCGGCGGCAGTCGTCGTCCTGCCGATCCAGTCACTCAAGTTTTCACTCATGTCCGCTCCGTTTCTCCGCGTCGTCGCCAATCCTGACATAGACGCGAGCGATCGTCATTCGCTAAGAGTCGAAGAGAGCCTTCGGCAAGGGAGAACGCTCGTGCATTACGACCTGACCGACCTGCGCCTGTTCCTGAACGCCGTCGCCGCCGGCAGCTTCTCCGAAGGCGCGCGCAAGGCCAACATCTCCGTATCGGCCCTGTCGGAACGGATGAAGGCGCTGGAGCGGGAGACGCGGGCGCCCCTGTTCGTGCGCAAGGCGCGCGGCAGCGAGCTTACCCCCGCGGGCCGGGAATTCGCGGAACTCGCCCGCGCCGTGCTGATGCAGACCGAGCGGCTGGAGGGCGCGGTGGCGGCGTGGCGCGACCGGCTCGCCGGCTCGGTCCATCTCCTGACCAACTCCAACGCGATGTCGTCCTTCCTGCCCGAGATCCTGGCGCGCTTCCTCGTGCGCTACCCGGATGTCGATCTCACCATCGGCGAGGCGCTCTCTGACGACATCGTCAACGCCGTGCGCGCCGGAAAGGCCGACATGGGCGTGGTCGCCGGCACCGCCAATCTCGACGGGCTGCATGTGACGCCGTTCCGCACCGACCGCCTCGTGCTCCTGGTCCCCGCGGGCCATCGCCTCTCGGGCCGGAAGCGGGTCGCCTTCGCCGAGATCGTCGCCGAACCCTTCGCCAGCCTGAACGAGGACGCGGCGATAGAGAAATACCTGCAAGCGCAGGCGGCAAGGCTCGGCCGGACCATGAAGTCGCGCATCAGGCTCAGGAGCTTCGACAGCATCGCCCGCGTGGTGGCGGCCAATGCCGGCGTCGCCGTCGTGCCCGCCAGCATCGCCGCCTCGCCGCAGACGCCGCTCGGCGTCGGCATCGTCGAGCTTTCCGACGAATGGGCGATCCGCAACCTCGTCATCTGCCGCCTGCCGGGCAGGACGGCGCGGCTGGAAATCGCGCGGCTGGAGGCGGAGCTGGCGCCGGACGGCCGCGACCGGGCAGTCGGCGCTTGACGCACGCGGCCCGGCACGAAACAGTCGGCCTCCTCCCATGCACCAGACACCGGCAGGCCCCATGTTCCGTCTCTACGCCCTCAAATACGCCGAGCTCAACGGCCGCAAGCGCGCCGACGTCTTCCTGACGGCCGATCCCCACGAGGGCGATATCGACATGGCCTATTTCATCTGGGTCGCGGTCGGCGAGGACGGCAGGGCGATCGTCATCGACACCGGCTTCACGCCCGAGACCGCGGCGAAGCGCGGCCGTGTCTTCCTCGAGCATCCCAACGACCTGTTTGCGCGCATCGGCGTCGATCCGGCTGCGGTCGAGGACGTGATCGTCACCCACCTGCACTACGACCACGCCGGCAATTTCTCGCTGTTCCCCAATGCGCGGTTCCATCTCCAGGACGACGAGATGGCCTTCGCCACGGGGCGCGACATGGGCCACGCCGCCATCCGCGCGCCGTTCGAGGTCGAGGACGTGGTCGAGATGGTGCGCGCCGTCTATGGCGAGCGCGTCGTCTTCCACGACGGCGACGCCGCCCTCATGCCGGGCATCGAATTGTTCAAGGTCGGCGGCCATTCGCGCGGGCTGCAATTCGTGCGCGTGGCGACGGCGCGCGGGCCGGTCGTCGTCGCTTCCGACGCCGCGCATTATTACGAGAGCTTCGAGCGGGACCGCCTGTTCGGCATCGTCGATCATGTCGGCGCGATGGCCGCCGGCTTCAGGCGGGTGCGCGAGATCGGCGGCGACGCCGCGCGGATCGTGCCGGGGCACGACCCGGAGGTGCTGCTGCGCTACCCCGCCCCGACCGAGGCCGACAAGGGCCGGGTGGCGGCGCTGCACCTGCCGCCGTCGCGATAGGCGCTATCCACCGGCCTTTTCGCCGACGAAACGGTGCATGGCCGTATGGTCGGCGTCGGGCCCGAGCGCCTGCGAGGCCTCGCGCCACAGCCTCGCCATCAGCGCCAGCTCGGCCATGTCGAGGCCGAGATCGGCGGCAAGGTCGGCGGCGATGCCGATGTCCTTGGCCATCAGGTTCATGGCGAAGCCGGAATTGTAGGCCTCGGACACCATGAAGGGCAGCGCCTTGCGCTCCGTGGTGTTGTTGCGGCCGGTGGAGGCGTTGAGCGCCTCCACGATCGTCTCCGGCTTCAGGCCGAACCGCGCGCCGACATGCAGCGCCTCGCTGACGGCGACGAGCCCGGCGGCGGAAACGAAATTGTTCAGCGCCTTCATGCAATGGGCCGAGCCGGTCGCGCCGGTGTGGATGATCGACGCGCCCATGGCGCCGAGCACCGGCCTGACGCGCTCGACCGCATCCGCCTCGCCGCCGACGAGGATGGCGAGCGTGCCGTCCACGGCCTTGGCGACCCCGCCCGAAACCGGCGCGTCGATCAGGGTGACGCCGCGGGACGAAAGCGCCTCGGCCAGCGACGCCGTCTGCGTCGGGGCCGACGAGCTCATGTCGATGACGACCGAGCCGGGGCGCAGACCAAGCGCGAAGCCCGGCTCGTCGAGAAGCGCCGACCGCACGATCTGGCCGTTGGGCAGCATGGTGACGAGAAGGTCGGCCTCCCCCGCCACCTCGGCGACGGTGCCTCCGACCTCGCCGCCCTTTTCGA
>Ga0172382_10000831_pt1 | contig 57327 bp, 47 predicted proteins | sample Leawel138RmetaG_FD_122245 | JGI IMG/M metagenome (GOLD analysis project Ga0172382, IMG submission 122245) | Leachate microbial communities from a municipal landfill in Southern Ontario, Canada - Leachate well 138R metaG | ecosystem: Engineered > Solid waste > Landfill > Unclassified | place...
AGGTCCAGCCTGGTTTGGCTGTCCAGGGAAAAGGGATGGCTTAGCAGGGCGGGCGGCGCGATCAGGAAACGGTCCAGCAGGCGGCTGACCTTGGGGCGGAACGTGTAGGCGCCGTATTCCTGGTGGTCGGATGCCAGCCAGCAGGGGATAACGTTGTGCGCGTCCACCTCGATCAGGGGAATCGAAAGTTTTTCCGCCAGCTGGCTGCGCCAGGCGCGGGCCAGACGCAGCGGCGAAAAATCGCAGTAAACAACACCGGCTGAGGCCAGGCGGCAGAAATCCGGCAGCATATCCTGGGGCGGGCCCTCCAGGATCATCAGGGGAAGATTCTTCTCCGCCAGGGACGCCTTTGTTTCTGAAAGCCCGGTCAGCATGAAGGAAAAAGCCCGCGGCAGCGCTCCTAAATATGCCGTCTGCAGGCAAAAAACGACCAGCAGGGGCTGTTTGCGCTCCAGGGCGTCCTGCTGGGCCAGCGCCAGGCCCCAGTGGTCCTCGGCGCGCAGGTCGCGGCTGATCCAGCAGACAACAGGGCCTGGTTGCCTTTCGCGATCGTTGAGAGGCCGCTGACGCTCGAACATAAGCCCTCCTGCAGGGGTTCGCGGGATTGGATTCGATAAGTTGATTATACGGCATAGACGGTGCTTTGTGCGTGTCAAGGCGACAGGGCAGTTGACGGTTTTGCCCCAATTGAGGACAATAAGAGCATGGAACCAGGCGAAAGGCGGACGACTCCGATGGAAATATACCAAAAAAGCCAAGAAGAGGTGCTTAAGGAACTGCAAAGCGACGCGGCCAGCGGCCTGACGGCTGCCGAGGCCGCCCGGAGACTGGAGCAGTACGGTCCGAACAGCCTGCAGGAAAAAAAGAGCCAGTCCTGGCTGGAAAAATTGCTCAACCAGTTCAAGGATGTCATGGTCCTGATCCTGATCGCGGCCAGTGCGGTGTCGGCGGCCTTGAACGAATGGATCGACGCCCTGGTGATCTTGGCAATCGTGGTGATCAACGCCATCCTGGGCCTGGTCCAGGAGGGCAAGGCTGAAAAAGCGATCGAGGCGCTGCAGAAAATGACCTCCCCGCAGGCGCGCGTCGTTCGGGACGGCCAGCAGCAGCTGGTCGAAGCGGCCAACCTGGTGCCGGGCGACCTCGTTTTGCTCGAAGCCGGCGACCTGGTGCCGGCCGATATCCGCCTGCTGGAGAGCGCCATGCTCAAAGCGGAGGAGGCGTCGCTGACCGGCGAGTCGCTGCCGGTTGAAAAGGATGCCGACGCCGTGTTTACCGATGCGGTGCCGCTGGGGGATCGCGCCAATGTCCTGTTCATGAGCACGCCGGTGACCTACGGACGCGGCCGCGGCCTGGTGCACGCGACCGGCGGCCAGACTGAAATCGGGAAAATCGCCGATCGGCTGCAATCGATCAAGGAAGACCCGACCCCCTTGCAGCGCAATCTGAACCATCTCGGGAAAATCCTGGGCATCATCTGCCTGGTCGTCTGTGCCATCGTGCTGGTCGAAGGTCTGATGCTGGGCGGCGAGTTCCTGCCCATTTTCATGACCGCTGTCAGCCTGGCGGTCGCGGCAATACCAGAAGGCTTGCCGGCTGTGGTGACCATCGTCCTGGCGCTGGGCATGAAGCGGATGGCCGACCAGAACGCGATCGTCAAACGATTGCTGGCTGTCGAGACGCTCGGTTCGGTCGACGTGATCTGCTCCGACAAGACCGGGACGTTGACCCAGAACGAGATGACGGTCACCCGGCTCTACACGCCCGGCCGGGTGATCCATGTTGATGGCAACGGCTACCAGCCGGAAGGCCGCATGCTGTTGGACGACCAGCCGGTCGACGCGGCCCGTGACGCGGTCCTGAACCGGCTGCTGACCGTCGGGGTCCTGTGCAATGACGCGACGCTCGTGCTCGATGAGGCCAAAGACGCTTCGATCCTGGGTGATCCGACGGAGGCCGCCCTGCTGGTCGCGGCGGCGAAGGCCGGTCTTGGGCAGGACGACATGCAACAGCGGTACCCGCGCCTTTCGGATCTGCCGTTTGATTCGGAACGCAAGATGATGACAACCGTGCACGCCGGCTTTCCCGAGGCCGAACGCGTCAGCCTGACCAAGGGCGCTCCGGACATCGTCGTCACCCGCTGCAGCCGTTTTATGGGACAAGACGGACCTGAAATGCTGACGGACCTTCTCAAGGAACAGATACTCGAAGCCAACCGCCAGCTGGCCGCCTCCGCGCTGCGCGTCCTTGCCTTTGCCTGGCGGACGGCAGAGGCAGAAGGCCAGGAACTGGAGACAGATATGATTTTTGTCGGCCTGATGGGCATGATCGACCCGCCCCGGTCGGAGGTGCGCGACGCGATCCGCTTGTGCAAGAGCGCGGGCATCCGCGCGGTCATGATCACGGGCGACTACCGCGAGACGGCGGTGGCCATCGCCAGGGACCTGGGCATGATCGGGCAGAAGAGCCGGGTGCTGGCCGGCAATGAAATCGACAGCCTGTCGGATGAGGAACTGAAAACGGCCGTTGAGGAGACTTCGGTCTATGCCCGCGTGTCGCCTGACCACAAGGTGCGCATCGTGTCGGCGCTGCGCGAACAGGGCCATATCGCCTCGATGACCGGTGACGGTGTCAACGACGCAATGGCCTTGAAAAGCGCGGATATCGGGGTGGCGATGGGCATCACCGGCACCGACGTCTCCAAGGGGTCGGCCGACATGATTCTGACCGACGACAACTTCGCCACCATCGTCTCGGCGGTGCGTGAGGGACGCATCATCTACAGCAACATCCGCAAGTTCGTGGCCTTCCTGCTGTCCTGCAATGTCGGTGAGATCCTGATCATCTTCCTGGCAACCCTTATTCTAGGACCCGCCTATATCCCTCTGCTGCCCATTCAGCTGCTGTGGCTCAACCTGGTCACCGATTCCTTCCCGGCCCTGGCCCTCGGTCAGGAGCGGGGTGAACCGGATGTGATGCTCCGCCAGCCGCGCAAGAAGCACGAGCCGATCATGAACCGTCAGATGCTGATTGGCATCGCCAGCCAAAGCGTCGCCATATTCGCCGCGGTCTTCATCGCATTCCAGATCGGCCTGAACCGCTATCCAGCCGAAGGCATGGCCAGCGACGGGGCGCGCACCATCGCGTTCATCACGCTGATCATGGCCGAGCTGCTGCGTTCGTTCAGCGCCAGGTCGGAGAACTACCCGGTAATCAGCCTGGGACTGCTCAAGAACACCATCCTCAACAAGGCCGTGCTGCTCTCGCTGGCCCTGATGCTGGTCGTTGTGTATGTGCCCTTCCTGAATCCGATCTTTTCGACGGTCCCGCTGTCGGCCGCGGACTGGCTGTTCATGGTCCCCCTGGCCCTGCTGCCCTTCGCGGTCGCGGAAATCGGCAAATGGGCGGCCGGAATCTGGAACAAAAAACGTGGGTAGACGCTTGATTCGCAACCGTATCTGTGTTAGAATTGCCCATGCTGTCGGCACACGGTGCTTTTAGGCAGCTATTTGGAGGTGTGAAGCCATATGAACGCGATTCCGATCGTCATCGCAGTCATCGATATCCTGGTCTGTATCGGCCTCGTCGTCCTGGTTATTTTCCAGGAAGGCAACGCCAAGGGGCTGGGCATCATCGGCGGCGGCGCAGATACCTTTTTCGGCAAGTCTAAAGGTCGCAGCATCGATAAAATCCTGAAGAAGCTGACCACTGTCGGCGCCGGTGTTTTTGCTGTCCTGACCGTTCTCCTTTACCTGATGACCGGACGCGGAGGCTGAAACACATCCCGATCGCGGCAACCGGAAAGATAACCTGAAGGACAGTGGTGTCGGCGATACCCCTGTCTTTTTTGTCGCTTTTAGACCGGTTCAGATCCGGTATGGTTTCAGACGATCTTCGAGATTTCCGCAGTCCGGGCTGTGGATCTCGACGTCGATGGGCTTGGCCAGATCCAGGCTGAAAATGCCCATGATCGATTTTGCGTCGACGACATACCGCCCCGATGCCAGGTCGACATCGCAGGGAAATTCGTTGACGATCCGGACAAAATCCTTGACGTCGTTGATCGACTTGAACTGGACTTGAAATTTACACATAACCGTTTCTCCTCACAGTGCCGCTTGTCTTTTCGGACCCCTGAATCTGCATTGTGCCTGAGAAGACGCGAATCTGTCAACCGCATCGGCCGAGGCGGAAATGGCTGCCGTGAAAGGATACCAAGCGCATGACAAACCTTAAGGCCGCGTTCCTGACGCTGGGCTGCAAAACCAACCATTATGAAACGGACGCCATCCGGATGCAGTTTGAGGCGGCCGGATTTCAAATCGTCGATTTTGGTGAAACCGCGAATGTTTACCTGGTCAACACATGCACCGTGACCGCTGAGGCGGACCGCAAGTCGCGCCAGATGCTGCGTCGCGCCCGCCAGGCCAATCCGCAAGCCCTGGTTGTCGCTCTGGGCTGCCAGGTGGTGATCGGCGACGCGGCTGATTGGGCCGATCTTGGCATCGGCAACACGGACAAGAGCCGTACCTGCGAAAAGGTGCTCGAGCAGCTTCGCCGGCGTGGCTTGCCGGACCTGCCGGATTGTCCTGCGGCCCGGTTGCACGAAGACGGGGCGTTCGACGAGATGGGCCAGGTCGGAAAGCAGAGTGAAACCCGAGCCTATATCAAGATCGAGGACGGCTGCAACCAGTTTTGCTCGTATTGTGCCATACCGCTTGCCCGGGGACGGGTCCGCAGCAGGGAACGCGCCCATATCCTGGCCGAAGCCGTCAGCCTGGCTGAACGAGGTTATCGGGAAGTGGTCCTGACCGGCATCCATCTTTGTTCCTATGGTTCCGACCGGGGTGAACCTGATCACGCGGTTATGGATCTGGCGCTCGAGCTGGCCGGCATCCCCGGCATCGAGCGCATACGGCTGGGTTCGCTGGATCCGAAATCGGTCACCGGTTCCTTTATCCGCCTGGCGGCGCAAAACCAGAAGCTGTGCCCGCACTTCCACCTGTCCTTGCAAAGCGGCTGCGACAGGACCCTGGCACACATGAACCGGCGTTACACCGCCGCCGAATACCGGGAGGCGGTCCGCGCGCTGCGGGCGAGCTTTGCGGACCCCGGCATCACGACGGATCTGATCGTCGGATTTCCCGGTGAAAGCGAGGACGATTTCAGGCAAAGCCTGGATTTTTGCCGTGAAATGGGCTTTTTGCGGATGCATGTGTTCCGCTATTCGGCCAGGAAGGGCACCCGGGCCGCCAGCATGCCTGACCGGGTCGACCCGCAGGTGATCGCCGACCGCTCCCGCCAGATGATGGCGCTGGCATCGGATATGGCCCTGGCGTGCCACAGCCGCCAGGTCGGGCGCCAGCTGACGGTTCTGACAGAACGTCAAAGGCCGGACGGCCTGTACGAGGGCTATTCAGAATCCTACGTGCCCGTCCGTTTCCGTGCGCAGCAAGGACTTGAGACCGGCAGCCTGGTCACCGTAACCGGGCTCAAGGCCGACGCCGATTTTTTGCTGGCCAAAAGACATGATCGCCAATTCATGATATGATAAAGGCAGATTTGAGCTGATCCAGGAGGTGTGGATATGGTCGGGAATGAGACAACACGGTTTGAAATGGGCGCAGACCATCATCGCGAAGCACGCGCGATCATGACAGAGGTTCTGGAGGCTTTGCGGGAAAAGGGCTACAACCCGGTCAATCAGCTGGTCGGCTATTTCCTGTCAGGAGACCCGACGTATATCACGAACCATAAGTCAGCGCGGGCTGTCATCCGGCGCATGGAGCGCGATGAGCTGCTTGAAATGATCATCAAAGACTATATCAAGAGCCTCTGAGACCATCGGCATGACGGTCAATCCAAACAAATGGCTGGGTATTGACTTTGGCCTGAGCCGTATCGGCATCGCAATCAGCGATCCGCTGGGCATCCTGGCCAGGGGTCTTGAGACGATGCGCTGGAACGGTCAGGACATCGAGGGCGTTCTGGAACGCCTGGCGGCCGTTGTCCGGCGCGAGCAGGTCGGCGGCGTCATCATGGGCTGCCCGGGACGCACCGACGGCCGCGAAGCGAGCCTGGCCGAACCGATCCGGCAGCTGTCCGCGCGGCTGGAGCAGCTGACCCAGGTTCCGGTCCTGCTGCGGGATGAGCGGTTCACGACGGTCATCGCCCGGCGCAAGCTGCTCGAAAGCGGCGTTAGCACAAAACGGCACAAGCCGGTGATCGACCAGGCCGCAGCCGAAATAATCTTGCAGGAACACCTGGACAGCCGTCGCCATACACCCTCCTGATATGCTATAATGGTCAGAAGTCTTTTCTGGAGAACCAGAAGCTTAGTATGCTGGCCTGACCAGCTTGATCAGGAGGATTATATGTTTTACGAAGATGAAGATAACGGGTGCTGCTGCGGCGGCGACAACGACCAGGATTGCGGCTGTGACAACAATGAACAGGATGGCTGCTCGTGCGGCTGTGACTGCGGACATGACCATGACCATGGCAGCGGTGTCATCACGATGACCGATACCGAAACTGGTGAAGAATATTCTTTTGTCCTCGCCGACGATTTCGTTTACCAGGATGAGCACTATTGCGTGCTGATCACCGCCGACGAAGACGAAGAAGAGCCGGAAATGGTGATCACGCGTGTGGTGACGATGGACGACGGCACAGAAGGCCTGATGAGCCTGGACGACGACGAGTACGACCGGGTTTACGCAGAATACGAGCGCCTCTGTGAGGAAGATGAAGAGGATGAAGAAGAGGACGACGAGGAAAAAGGCTGAACCGGGGCGTGTCGTCCGGGATGACCGGGCGTCGCAGGAGCATGTGCTGGCTGTTCTCGTTGACATCGATAATGGACATGAATACTACATGTCCTTTATCGATGCTTTTCAGTTACAGGGGCGCGAATATGTCATTATGTACCCCTACGAACCCGATGACGGCCGACACGCCAACCCGGAACTGACGATCTTGCGCTCCATGCGCCACGAAAGCGGCGAGCAGTATTACTTGTCGATCAAGGACAGAAAAGAGCTTGATGCAGCCTTCAACCATTTCTTCCGCAGGTTTGAGGCGTCCGGCTCTCTATGACACGCGTAAAAGAGGCCACTATGATGCATTGTGAAGGCTGTACCTTGTTTTCGATCGAGGACGGTCCCGAATATGCGCGCTGCCATGCGCTGGGCCGGTCAGAAATCTCCGACCATTGCCTGAATAGCCGCATCGCCTGGAACGCAGGCTTTTATTACCAGAAAATTGCGCTCGATGACTGCTTCAGCCTGCTCAGCAACGGCGGCATCTTCACGACGCCGCACCTGACCTGGCCGTTGGGCGTGGTGACCGCGCAAAAGCTGGAATGCATCCTGGATGCGGTTTATCCGGTCTTTGCCGCGCGAGGCTGGCCGCTGCGCCTGATGTACATCGACGCCGCTGGCCTGCCGCTGCTTAAGGAACTGAGGCAGTACACGGCGTCGATCAGCTACAATCCGGATTTCAGCGACTACATCTACGATGCGGATTTGCTGCGCGACCTGTCAGGCAAGGCCATGCATAAAAAGCGCAACCACGTCAACCGGTTTTACCGGCTATATCCGGACTTTACCTACGAGCCGATTCGTCAGGACCATCAGGCGGAAGCTATGGCCCTGGTTCAGGCCTGGTGCGATGAAAAGCAGGTCGACTGCCTCAACCTTTGCGGCAGCGACTACCGGGCAGTGCGCCAGCTCTTCCGGGAGATGCACCGGCTCGATGTCCGCGGCGGCTGCATCCGGATTGACGGCAAGCTGGCGGCATTCGCGCTGGGGTCTGAACTCAACGGCGACACCGCTGTTATCCATTTTGAAAAGGCCGATGCCGCGTATGACGGCCTCTACGCGGCGATCAACCAGATGGTGCTGCAAAACGCTTTTCCGGATGTCAGGTGGGTAAACCGGGAAGAGGATATGGGCATTTTGGGCCTGCGTAAAGCCAAGGAGTCCTACGGCCCGGTGCGCCAGGTTCATAAGTACGAAGCCCTGCTGACCAGGATCTAGCCAAGGAGGATTGGCCATGACCGATTACGAACCCATTGCCGGACAAAACCTGGCGCCGCCGCGCCGCTTCCGCTGGCGGACGGTTCTGCTGCCGCTGGCTTTCCTGGCAATCCACTGGGTGGCGATCAACATGGTGGCCAGCATCTACCTGGTCGTCTACATCCTCCTGCAAAGCGACACCACCAATCCGCTGGCACTGCTCGGCGACGTCGAGCAGCTTAATCGTCTGCTGACCGAGCATTATCCTTTGATCAGCGTGTTCTATTCCGGGCTTTTAATCCCGCTCTACATGCTCTATCTTTACCTGCAAAAGCGCCAGGATCCGCGCTCTGTCTGGCTCGAGCGCGTATCCGCCTCCCAGGTTTTTCCCTCTTTGGCCATGGCGGTCGGCGCGCTGGGCCTAATCAACCTGTGGTTCAACCTGCTGCTTTACCTGACCGATTACAGCCCGCTGCTGGATCGCCTGATGAACGATTATATGGAGACGGCCAACGCCTTCAGCCCGACCCAGGGCTACTTCTGGCTGATCCTGGGCATCAGTATCCTGACCCCGGCAGCCGAGGAACTGCTGTTTCGCGGCATCCTGCAAGGTGAGCTGCACAAGGCGCTGCCCGACTGGGCCGCCGTCGTGATCCAGGCTGTCGTGTTCGCCGCCTTCCACTGGCAGCCGGTCCAGGTCAGCTATGTTCTGCTGCCAGGTCTTTTGCTGGGCTTTGCCTATGCCTGGACCCGCTCGCTGTGGGTTCCGATCCTGATGCACATGCTTTTCAATTTTTTGGGCAGCGTGCTGCCTTCGCTGGTCGGCGAAGACGAGGTGCTGGGGCAGATCGTCGGGATCAGCGAGATGGCGTTTATCCTGATCGGCACCCTTTGCCTGATCTATCTTTACCGTAACCGCAAAACGGAACGTATTCTGATACAGGGGGAACAGCCATGATTGTCATGGAAAGCAACACCGCGATCCCGCAGGGTTATCGCTCCAAGCTCGACATCCGGGCAACCCAGGCGGCGATCAAGCTGCTCAAAGACCAGTTCGAAACCCAATTGGCTGACACGCTCAACCTGCTGCGCGTCTCGGCGCCGCTGTTTGTCCGGCCGGAAACCGGACTCAACGACAATCTGAACGGCGTCGAACGGCCGGTCGATTTCGATATCCGCGACTTGTCGGCGCATGTGGAAGTGGTGCAGTCGCTGGCGAAATGGAAAAGGATGGCCCTGGCCCATTACGGCTTCAAGCCCGGCGAAGGGCTTTACACCGATATGAACGCCATCCGGCGTGACGAGACACTGGATAATTTGCATTCGGTTTATGTCGACCAGTGGGACTGGGAGAAGATCATCCGGCGTGAGGAGCGCACCCGCGAAACGCTCGAACGCATCGTACGCGAGATCTACCGCTGTTTCTGCAGGACGGAAAACCACCTGCTGCGCCATTACCCGCAGCTGGAACGAAAGCTGCCGCCGGACATCTGTTTCATGACCACGCAGGAGCTGGAGGACCAGTACCCGGCCCTGGATCCGAAGGCGCGCGAAGACGCGGCCTGCCGCCGGCATGGTGCGGTGTTCATCGAGCAGATTGGCGCCCCGCTCAAAAGCGGCAGACCGCATGACGGCCGCGCACCCGATTACGACGACTGGCAGCTCAACGGCGATATCCTGTTCTGGTACCCAACGCTGGAACGCGCGTTCGAGATCTCGTCGATGGGCATCCGCGTCGACGCCGAGGCGATGCGTCGCCAGCTCGAGTCGGCCGGCTGCCCGGAGCGGGCCGGACTGGACTTCCATCGCCAGGTGCTTGAGGACCATTTGCCGCTGACGGTCGGCGGCGGTATCGGCCAGTCACGGCTCTGCATGTATTTTCTTGATAAGGCCCACATCGGCGAGGTGCAGGCCTCGGTGTGGCCGGACAGCATGATCGATTTTTGCCGGATGAATGGCATCGGTCTGCTCTGACCGGCCGGACCGGATGGGATGTTGAGCATGCGATCGACCCGTCTGTTCCGCAAACGTTTTTTTATCATTACGGCGCTGGCCCTGGCAGCAGTGATTCTGACCGGTGTGATTTTGCTGGTTGCAGCCGCCAATCTGGCGGGGACGAGCGATCTGCACCGCTTTTATGTTCAGGCGGAACCGTCCGGGTTCCAGTCTGCCGGAGGCGGCATATCGCTCGGTGAGGCGCTCAGCGGCAACCTGATCGAGGACGCTTCCTTTGAGCCGCTGGTTTTTCGCCAGGCCCTGACCATCTACAGCGGCGATGAGACAACCCTGACCGTTTCCTCGCAGGAGGCGGGCCAGGGCCTTTACGGCGACGGCTTTTTCAATCAGGCGGCGGCCCGGGTGATGACCTTGTCGGAAGCGGGGCTGGTGCTGAAGAAAACCGCCCGTGTCCAGCATTACGGCATCAACCGCGTCGGTGTCTTCCAACCGGTCGTTTTGCCCGGCGACATGCCCGGGCAGCTGGCTTTCCTGGATTTTGCCAGCCAGGGCGATGTATCGGTCGGTGTCGGCGAACAGGGCCTGATCGTCCGCAATCTGACCGGTCAGGCGACCGAGGTGATGGATTCCAGGACGACGGCGGATGTAACCGGTGTCAGCGCCAGCGAACAGCTGTTTGCCGCCTGCAGCGCGGCCGGCGAGCTGATTCTGTCTGAAGACGGCGAAAGCTGGACAGCCCTGCCGACGCCGGACAGCCAGCCGCTCAACGCGGTGGCGGTATCCGACCGTTCGGTCATCGTCGCGGTCGGCGCGTCAGGCCGGATCGCCGTGGGCTATTCAGGAAACGTATCGATACTCAGTCCGGTGACGCAGGCCGATCTGGTCGACATCGCCTACGGGGCGGGAACCTTTGTCGCCATTGGCCGCCGCGGCACCTTGCTGACATCGGCAAACGGGCTGATCTGGCGCCAGAACGACCTGGATGAACAGGACGACTGGCAGGCGATTGATTTCCGCGACGGTCATTTCGTCCTGCTCAGCCGCACCGGCAAGCTGTACACCAGCGCGGACGCCGTTCGCTTTTCAGCGCTGACACCGGTGTCCGGCAGCCTGTTTCGCGACATCGTGATGCTCTCGCGCCAGCAGATGATCGTCCTGGATGAGGCTGGCGCGTTTCTGATTTCGAACGATGCCGGCCTGAGCTGGCAGAAATCCGGTATTGATACCGGGATGCACAGCCGCGTGATCGACCTGGCGGGCAAGGACAAGATCCTGAGTGCCGATAGCGGCGGCCAGTTGGGCCTGGCCGACCTGGTCGCTGAGATCCAGCTGGACAGCGCCCTGAGGTCGGGGCAGTACATGGCCGGCGATTTGATCTTCCTGGAAAAGATAAGCCCGGACGTTCCGGAGCAGGGCTTGATCCTGCCCGTGGATCCAAAAGCATGTTCTTCACCCTGGACGCTTTTTGGCGAGGGGCTATCTGAACGGACCGGAGACGACGCCGCGCCATCCGGCGGGCTGGCCTGCATGCGGCTGCAGTCTTCGGGAAACGCCGGGCAGCCGGCGATCCTGTCCCAGACGATCGATACCAGCCTGTTGACCAGCACCCGGAACGAGGTCCTGCAGGTCTCGCTCTGGATGAGACAGCAGGACGTGGCGGACCGGACGGTCCAGGTCTGGCTTTCAGGCCCGTTCGGTTCGGTCGGGACGGCGTTCACCAACGTTGGCAGCACCTGGAAAAAATATACCTATGCACTGGTCGTACCGGGCCGGCCGGGCGGCTACGCCGACCAGGAAATCCGGTTAAATATCAGCGCGTCCGGCGGAACCGTTTGGACTGACAGCGTGTTCCTTGGCCACATGGATGAATCCCAGGATCTGCTGGCCAGGACGCTTCAGGAGCAGGTCAGCACGATCCAGCCGGGCGTGATCCGCCTGGACATCCTGGGGTTGGGCAGCAAGAACCGCCTGTCCGGCGGCTGGTCCCAGCCCATGCATGCCGACAACCCCATTTTGGACAAAAACTGCTGGGTCAGCCAGCGCAACGCCTCGCTGCACGCGGCCCTGGAACTGACGAGGGCCAGCGCGGCCAGCCCCTGGCTGGTCATCGATTCGTATGCCAGCGAGGGTGACCTGCTCAACTTGCTGGCCTACCTGGCGGCCCCGATCTCCGAACCGTTCGGCAAGCTGCGCCAGGAGCAGGGCATGGTGATGCCCTGGGTGCAGTCCTTCGACCGCATTTACCTTGAGATCTGCGACCGCCAGGACGTTTTTGAACAGGACCGGTTGAAATCGGAGTACGTCAATCTGGTTATCCGCACGATCAGCCAATCGCCTTATTACCGCCAGATCAAGAGCAAGCTGATTTTTGTCGACGGCATGCAGTACCGCGACGGTGCGATGCTGTCGCGCGCCGACTACCACACCTCCGATCTGGAGGGCGTTGTCAACGATAACCGGTTGGCCCTGTCCGAACTGACCGTTCAGGATTACCTGGACCAGATTCCGCGCAATCCGGAAAAGCCCGTGGCTGATTTCCCGGAATTGATCCGCGCCCTGCGTCTGGACGATTCGGCGATCCGGCCTTTGCGCCTGGCGGAGCTGGTCGACCTGGCCCTGTACGATATCGGGAAACAGTCCGGCCTGGTCAATCTGGATCGGCCTCAGGAAGGCGACGGCCGCTTGCTGACGATCTGGCAGGCGGGCGCTGCGGTTGTCTCCCGCGCGGTCTTAAGCGCGCCGCTCCAGATCCGTCCGGTTCTGCCCGACGGCACGGAAACGGCTGACCCGCGCGCGGCTGTTCGCCTGTACGGTTTTGGCGGAGGCCAGCAGGTTACGCTCGTGCTGACCAATTTGTCCGACCAGGCGGCGACCTGCCAGCTGATCTCCGAGATCGACCTGGCTGGCGCGGCTATGGACACCTACGACGAGCAAGGCCAATTGCTTGGCCGGCAGCGCTTGCGCCGCAGCGGGAGCAAAATTTCTTTGCTTCCCGGCGGTGTCGTTTTGTTGACCTTGTCGCGTCCGGAGGGCCAGCCTTAGCCCTTATACTGGCATTTCAACGAATTTCGTCATATAATGAAAACAGGAACAACCCTTATGAAGCAGAACTGCATCAAGCGCATCAGAAGGTGACCGCCGCCCAAAAACATGTCCGTTCAAGTGCTTTCGCAGGACCCGTTGCTGAAGGAGGAACCGCCATGGAGACACGCGCTCGGGAAATCAAGGCCCATCACAACCATCTGATCAGCATGCGCATCACCCCCGGCCATTTTGCCACCCGCCATTCCCACATCAATTACTATGTCGATCTGACCAACATCAAATGCCAGCACAAGATCGCCCAGTTAGCCGGACGCGAATTGGCCGCGCCGTACATCCGCACCACGCCGATCGACACGATTGTTTGCCTCGACGGTGTTGAGGTCGTCGCATCGTTCGTGGCCATGACGCTCAGCGAGAGCACCAGCCAGTCGATCAACGCGGGCAACAGCATCGCCATTGTGACGCCTGAGATCAACTCGAGCGGGCAGCTGATCTTCCGCGACAACGTCCAGTCGATGATCTGGAACCGGGGCGTTCTCCTGCTGGTCGCTTCTGCCACGACCGGCAACACGATCACGCAGGCAGTTGAGTGCATCGATTATTACAGCGGCCGGATCAGCGGCATCAGCGCCATTTTCAGCGCGATCAGCAAAGCCGGTGATTGCGAGATCAACTCGATTTTCACCATCGATGACGTGCCGGGCTACGAGACTTATTCGCCGGCCGACTGCCCCAGCTGCAAGGCTCACCACAAGATCGATGCCCTGGTCAACAGCTACGGGTATTCCAAGCTTTGAGCATCGTCTCAGGAGACATTAACAGAGCCCGGCACGCCGGGCTCTGTTTGTTTCCGGAACCGGCTTGTGCCATAATGGGGGAGCAGACAACCGGCGCGCCCGCGCCGTTACGGGAGAGCCTTATGCGAACATACCAGGAACTGTACGAGATAGCCGCCAACAGCCGGAACCGCCTCGAGTCGCTTCTGACCGAGGCGCACCGCGATAGCCTAAGCACGGAAGGAACAGACACCAGCACCTCGATTGTCGCCATCGGCCGCGAGGACGGATCTATCGTGCAGGCGGTGCTCCTGCAGGACGAGCAGCGGCCGGAGCTTTACATCCTGGCGGCCTATCCGCACGTCAATCCGATTGAAGCAGTTGTCCTCTATGCCGACGAGAAAGCGCAAATCCTGAACGCCTGGTGCCTGGAGCAGGGCATGGCTCCCCCGGAACAAGGCGAAGAAGAGGGCGATGTGCCATACCTGGGCCGCATGATCAGCTGGATCCGGACCAACACACCGGATACGGCCGGAGATATCCTGACCGGCCTGATCCGGGAACAGCTCCTGGATGCCTTCGACGCGGCCAATGAACTCGAGGACGCCCTCAGTGAACTGAGCGATTTGGCTCAGGGAATCGTGCGTCCGGCGCCGCAGGACGACACAGACTAGAGGGTAGCCTTCACAACAGCAAGGCGACCCCGACCACTTTTTTTGTAACCGCGTCCAGATACAGCCCGATCGGGCCGAGCATGCCCTCGTTGATGTGCCGGAACTGGACCAGGACGACGAAGGGCCGGTTTTTGTTGTCCAGTTTGCTGCCGACCTGCTCCCAGTCGGTCAGCGTAACCCGGGCGTCGCGCCAGTCGCCGATGACCATTTTCTGACCGTCCGGACCCATGTGCGCCCAGGCGGCCTGGCGGTACAGGTCGGCGTCGCGGATGTCTGCCAGCGCTTGAACGAAGCCGTACCAGTGGCTGGTCAGCTTTTCATAGCGCCGGACCTGGTTGTAGGGCGGATCACCCGGTTTCCCGACCGCCGCCTCGTCCAAGGAGTCCGCTTTGGTATGGAAAAACCCCTGTTCGTATTCGTTGGGACCGGTATTCAGGTAGAATTTGATGTGCGGGCCGCCGTCCAGGCCGGTCAAAACCGCCTTGATGGTGCCCTCGGTCAGAATATCCAGCAGATCCTGGCGGATGGCCGTGTCGTTGATCTTGTCGACCAGGTCCAGACTCTGCAGCGAGAGCGGAACCGGGCGGGTGCCGAACTTGTCTGTCGTGTCTTCCAGATAACGGGCGATCCGTTCTAACTTATCCTGGTTCGCGTCTAGGTAGGCCTTGTTCTCCCGGCCCTGGCGCTCGATCTGATCTTCGAAGGACAGCGGCAAAACCCAGTCATCCACTTTGGGCTGACGGAGCGGGCCTGCCAGCAGCAAAACGGCGGTGATGATCAGCGCCAGAACGACCGCAACTGTGATCCAGACAGCGGGCTTTTTCGGATTCAGGATGTTCCGGATGCGCGTTTTGTTTCCGCTTTCGCCAAAGACCCTTTGTACCGCCAGCATGACCGGCGGCTTGCTGGTTCGGGCCTTTTTCTGGCGCGTCATGTTTCGGGTGACGGACGCGGCTCCGCATGCTTTTACGCCTGGATTTAACAGGCGCAGCAGAATAAAGATCAGGACAGAGCCGATAGCAACGCTGATGCCAAGGATCGTCAGAAAAGGCAGTTCGGACATGGCCGGCCTCCTGTTTTGCCAAATGGCTTAGACATCATCAGTCTAGTTTCATCGCCTTGATCCGTCAAGTAAGGGACTGTTAAGAAATGAGTAGCTCTTTTCATCGAGAGATTGACGAATCTGGACAATCTCTCGGGGAACCTATAAAGCTGCTTATTGATGAACAGTCACGAAACTGGCAAGAGGCTGCCGGACAGGCTATAATGACGGTGTTTCGAAAAGAGGCGGGCGTTTTGTCCATCGGGCTGCGAAAGGGGAGACCATGGTGTATCGGGCGATTTTCTTTGACCGTGACGGAACCCTGACCTATGCCAACCCGGCCAAACTCCAGTGGCGGGATCGCACTATAGCGGCTTGGAGCGGCCATGATTTTTCTCTCCCTTACGATAAGATGATGCATCTTTTCAAGCTGGCTGCGGACGGCAGGACGCCCTGGTATCGCAGCCTGGACGATGAGCGCGCTTTTACACAGCGCTTCTATCGCCATTTGCTGATCGGCGAAGGCGTTGCGCGGGATCTGGAATCACGCGCCAATATCCTGTTCACCGAGCTGTGGTGCAACAACGACCGGCTCCTGTACCCCGATGTCCTTCCCGTCCTCGACTTTTTCAAGAGCGGCGGATATATGATGGGCGTGATCAGCGACACGTCTCCGTCGCTCGAGCTCTCGCTGCGGCAATTGGGCATCGCCGGCTATTTTTCATCGTTCACGGCCAGCTCGCTGGTCGGCGCAGGCAAGCCCAGCCCGATCATCTTCAACGCCGCGCTGGCTTCCCTGGGCGTGTCCGCGGCCGAAAGCCTCTATGTCGACGACTATGACCCGGAAGCGGACGGGGCACGCGAGCAGGACTTCACCGCGTTCAATCTGGATCGCGGCGGCGCCAAGCGGGGCCCCTGGGTGATCCACAGCCTGATTGAGTTGATTGACTTCGCGGAAAGGAACCGGTGAAAATATGGATGTGGCGATCGATTTAACGGATGTCGTCATTGAAACGGAGCGGCTGGTCCTGCGCGGCTGGCGGGACGATGACCTGGCGGACTTTAACGCGTACGCGTCCGTAGACGGGGTGGGGGAAATGGCCGGCTGGCGCCACCACCAGTCCCAGGATGAATCGAAAAGGATCCTGGACAGCTTCATGACAGAAAAGGACGTTCTGGCCCTGGAGCACAAGCGGGACCGCAAAGTGATCGGGTCCATCGGGTTGCACGCTTCCTGGGCCAGTGATGAGGCGGCGTACCGGCACCTGCGGATCCGGGAAGTCGGCTACGTGCTGGCCCGGGACTACTGGGGGCAGGGCCTGATGCCCGAGGCGGTTCGGGCCCTGATCCGATACGGTTTTGGCCCTTTGGATTTGGAAGCCCTGACCTGCGGCCATTTTGTCAGCAACCGCCAGTCTCGGCGGGTGATTGAGAAATGCGGCTTTCGTTATGTTAAAAACGGCGCGTTTTTCGCCAGGTCCCTGCAGCAGGATGTCGCCGACATGAAATACATCCTCCTGCGCAGCGACTGGGAGCGGGGAGGAAAGAGTGATGGAGATCGTCATTCGACAGGCAACGCGTGAGGACGCCAATGAACTTGACCGCCTGAACACGCTCTTTAACGGCACCGGCGGCCAAACGCCTGAGGCGATTGCCCGATCCCTTGCGGAAAACGGCCAGGAACAGGTGTATGTAGCCCAGTTAGGCGATCGGCTGATCGGCTTTTGCTGCGTGCAGCTGTTCAAGTCGTTTTGCTACAGCCGGCACTATGTTGAGATTACGGAACTGTTCGTCGAGGAGGCCTGCCGCCGCCAGCAGGTGGCGACGCGCCTGATGCAGCAGGCGGAAGCCGATTATGCAGGCCGGAATACCGGCGGTTTCCAGCTGTTCACAGGCGGGACCAACCGGGACGCCCAGCGTTTCTACGAACCGATGGGCTATACGCGAACCGATGAGCTGATGTACCGCAAGAGGATTTAGCCGTGTTTGACAAAATCTTCGTTTGCCTGGATATGGCGGGTTGTCCGAACCGGTGCAGGCACTGCTGGCTCGGCTGCACGCCCAATGGGCGTCTGCATGCCGATGATCTGCGCGCGGTCGCCGCCGCTTTCCGCCCTTATGCCCGGCAGCTCGAAGTGGCCAGCTGGTACCGGGAACCCGATTACCTGCCGGAATACCGGGCACTGTGGGATCTGGAAAACCAACTGTCCGACCGGCGGACGGTAACGCATTGGGAATTGCTCAGCGTCTGGCGCGCCGTTCGCGATGAGGCATACATCCCCTGGCTGAAAACACTCGGGATCCGGTCTGCCCAGCTGACCTTGTTCGGCGGCGAACAGATGACGGATGACTACACCGGCCGGCCGGGAGCCTACGCCGAGATCCTCGCAACCATGGATCGGCTCCTTAAAAATGCCATCGCGCTGCGCATCCAGGTCTTTGTCAACAAAGAAAACCTGACGGACCTCGAAGTTGTCGCGGACCTGATCCAGTCACATCGGCTGGAAGAACGCTGTGCCGCGATCGGGATGCCCTTTGCCGCGTTTGTCCACCAGGGCAGCTGTGACGGCGAGAACGCCAAGCGGGTCGCCATCCGGCCCACGCCGGAGGACCTGGCGCAGATTCCGCCGCTGCTGGTCGAGCATACCCTCAGGCACTTCGGGCAAACCAGCCTCGAAGCGGTGTTCGGCCAGACTGAGCAGACCCTGTTTTCGGAACTGGAAGCAGATGGCACTACCGCCAGTCTCGTTTCAGAGCAACCGGTCTTCTTTGTCGACAAGGACTTCAAGGTGTACCCCAACCGGTCGGCGCCGGCACCTTATTGGTGCCTGGGCGATCTTCGCGAAGACGGCGCTGACAAGATCCTCAACCGGTACCAAAACGGTGCCTCTCCCGCACAACAGGCGAGAAAGGACGTCCCGCTGGGCGCCATGGTCCGGGCCTGCGGCGATCCCTCGAGCCGGCGCCTGTTCAGCAAGGACGACTACATCGACTATATCCTGAACACATACTGCGAAGTGACAGCGCCTTGATGACGAAAAATGTGACTTGATTCATGACCCAAGTCACTTAACTCGGTGCCTTGCGAACGGCAAAATGGTGATACAGCCAGATAAGCTGCCTTAGCAAGGATGGTGACAAACTGGAGGATTGACATGGAACATATCGCATATTGTGACGCAAAGGAAAAAGAGCTGCAAAGCCTGCTGGACGGCACGAAGACCATGCTGATCCGGGGAGCGGCCGGCCGAAAGCTTCCCCATGGCAGGGTGAATGAGGGCGAGGTCATCTACCTGCTGGAAAACGACGGCAGCGCCACGGTCCGCGCCCGAGCCGTTGTCTCCTTTGCCTGGTTTTCTGAAAAGCTGACGCCGGAAGCGTCTAGCCAGATAGTCAAGGAACACATAGCGCCGCTCAAGTTATCCGCGGCTCAGGTTAAGCGCTGGGCCGGCAAACGGTATCTGTGCCTGATCGGACTTGCAGATGTCCGGGTAATCGAGCCATTTGCCTTCCTGAGGACGAAAAGCATGGACGACTGGATTTGCATTCCAAGCATTAAGGATGTGATGGCATGAGATGGAAAAAGGGCTGGATCTGGGCTATGCTTCTTACTTCGTTCGGTTTGGCTTTTGCCGCTTCAGGCTTGCAGCCATTCGGAAACACCGTGACGCCAGGTGCCGGTCTGGACGCGTTTGCCGCCTTTCTTGACAAACAGGTTCCCGAACTGCTGCTGCGCTACGATATTCCTGGTGCCAGTCTGGCGCTTGTTGCGAATGGAGAGCTGGCCTGGTCCGGCGCCTACGGTTATGCCGATGCCGCGAACCAGATCCCGATGACAACGAAAACAACGATGCGGGTCCAATCCATCTCAAAACCGATCACCGCCTGGGGTGTCATGCGGTTGGTCCAGACGGGGAAAATCGACCTGGACGCACCCGCGGCGGACTATTTGACAAGCTGGCGGTTTTCCCAGGCAGCGCCTGGTGCGGAGCATATTACGATCCGCCAGCTGCTCAGCCATACCGCGGGACTGCCCCTGGGCGATGTCTTCACGATTTACGCACCCGGCGAAGCGATGCCCTCATTACGGGAAAAACTGACCGCGGAGGCTGTGCCAGTGCGCGAGCCCGGCAGTTCTTTCTCTTACTCGAACACCGGCTATAATTTGCTGGAACTGCTGATCGAGGACGTCACCGGGCAGGAATTTTCGGACTACATGCGGCAGGAAGTGCTAAGGCCGCTGAACATGGTCCGTTCGACCTTTGACTGGAGCGAGCTTGACGATCTTGCCGTTCCGGTCGGTTACAGGCTGAACGGCGATCCGGTTCCCGCCTATGTCTACCCGGAAAAAGGATCGGGAGGCCTTTTCGCCACCGCCGAGGATCTGGCTGCCTTTGCGATCTGCGGCATGATCAACGCGCCGGCAAACGCTGTGCTCAGCCGCCAGGCTATTGAAGCCCTGCACTTGCCGGTCAGCCAGGCTATAGGGGTCTATGGCCTTGTGTTTGACGGCTATGCCCTGGGGCACTATGTTGAAACGCTGCCCGGCGGCCATCTGGCTGTCGCCCATGGCGGACAGGGGACGGGGATCATGACGCATTACCACGCTGTCCCCGAGACCGGTGACGCGCTGGTGATCCTGACCAATAGCCAGCGAAGCTGGCCGGCTATCGCCAGACTGCTCTGCGACTGGTCGCGCTGGCGGAACTTGGGCACGGTTGGCATGGGCCGGATCATCTGGGGCCAGGCCATGCTTTGGGTTCTGATCGGCATGGTTTGGTCAGGCGGGCTCGTCATGTGCCTGCGCATCCTGCAAATCCTCGTATGCAAAAATAAGGATTCAACGTTGTTGTCCGGCACAACCCGACTTGGCCGTATCCTGCGGATTGGCGCGGCCGTCAGCATCGTTGCCATCCTGGCCTGGTGCAGCAGCCAGAGATACTTGTTCCTGGCATCCGTCTTCCCGAGAGCAACCGAATGGCTGGGTGTATCCTTACTTATCCTGGCTGTTGTATTGCTTTTATCTGCAGCCATGCATAAGCAGGCAGCAGTGCCCGGGCGCAGTGAGAAATGACGCCCTTGAAGGCATGGGCCGGCTCGTAATAGGGACAGTGCTCTTAGCAAAGACCGCAGTACGAGCACAAACCAGCACCGATTCACACAGCTCTGGCATCGATTTTTGTACATGCACCTTTGCTGCTTGGCACAGTTGTAGGCTCCGCGGACTGGCACAATGGTGAAGACGAAGGTTCGGTTGTTCAGCACCTCGTGCGATCGTCTGCCTGTCGCCTGGATAGCCTGGTCTGGATCTAGGCGCATTCGGATAGAGATAGATGCAAGAAAGGGGCCATAGAATCCTCCTTCCTGCGGCTGGCACAAAGAAGATTAGCATCAGTGTATCAGGCAGTCTGTTTGTTGTACTTATCGCATGGCTCATGTTTGCTACGTTTATTTCACATGCCGGTGCAATTTAAGATTTCAATTAGCCCGAGTTAATCATTGTTCCAGAAAATATCGTATTATTCGCAAAATTGTGCTATACTTTGAAAGGCAGTTTTTACGAAGGCGCATCAGGCCGACATTTCTATCTGTTGGGTGATGACAACAAAATGAAAAAAGCATCAGAAATTAAACAAGCTTCATTTGAAATCTTATATAAATCTGAGCATAATGGAAAAGCTCGGCATGTCTTCGATATTTTTCTCGTTTCACTTATCATTTTGAATGTAGTGGCAGTCATTTGTGAACCTTCCATCGTTGAGTCTTCGTTAAGAAAAGCCTTTAGAATATTCGAAATAATCTCGGTTGTCGTATTTTCAATCGAATATTTGTTACGTATATGGGTTGCAGATCTAGTATATCCTGAAAAGAACAAAATGATTGCTAGATTTATTTACTTTGTGACACCAATGGCGTTAATTGATATCGCAGCAGTTCTACCGTTCTATATTCCATTTATAATTGCCGTTGACCTTCGCGTTTTGCGTATGTTAAGAATTTTTCGTCTCATGCGGATATTTAAAGCAAACCGATATACGACAGCTCTTATGGTTGTGATAAAAGTAATAAAAAACAAGTCTGAACAGCTTCTTTCATCGCTTGTGATCGTATTTGTGCTGATGACCATTGCATCAGTTACTATGTTTAATATTGAGAATGCAGCTCAGCCCGATGTCTTTACAAGCGTGTTCGACGCCATGTGGTGGTCCGTTGCTACGTTAACAACGGTTGGGTATGGAGATATATTTCCAATAACAGCTCTGGGAAAAGTGTTGGCTGCAGTAATTGCGATACTCGGGATTGGCATTGTAGCAATTCCTACTGGTATCACAGCTTCTGGTTTTAATGAGTTGCTTCATAACAAACTCCATACAATTAAGTGCCCGCATTGCAATAGAGATATTGAGGTAGAATAGAGTTGTTTTATAACTGTAAAGACAGTAACTGACAATTGAATGAGCAATAGCAATAGATAATAAAACTGACAATGTGATCAATAAGGTGAACGTCATGAAACTAGTTGCAATGAAATGTTTAAGTTGTGGTGCTGGCATAGATGTGAGTCTAGACAAGAAAATGGCTTTTTGCCCGTATTGCGGCGCAAAATTGCTTATTGATGATGAAAAACATAGAATTGAACTTTCCGGAAAAATCGAAGTGAGTGGAATTCCAACACTAGATAGACTTTGCACTAACGCAGAAACCTTTATAGCTATTGGTGACTTAAAGAATGCAGATAGGGCTATAAATGAAATATACAACAATTACCCAAGTGACTATCGTGGATATTATCTATCACTACTTAGCAAAATAAAGCATATGTCGACAAAATCAAACAATAATGCATATGGGTATAACCGATTTTCAGATTACGCGCCTCATATTAGGGATGTATGCAACACTGCATATAAAGCACTTCACTTTGCACCAATAGAGAAACACAGAGAAATAAAAAATATAGCATATCAATGGCTCAAAACACTTGATAATATAAGTAAAGAAGAAAACCAGAATGTTGAAAAATATTATCAAAGGAAAGCTTATTATGAGGAAAAGGATAATGACTTATGGAGACAAGTCTGCGAAATCGAGAAAGAGATTGATTATCTTTCGGTAAAAGAGAAAAAGCGAAAGCGAAATATTTACATTGCATCCGTTGTTAATATTATTGGATTGCTTTTGCTTTCTTTGCATGAAGTTTTCCTTTTCATTTTGTTTATAAGTTTTATATCAACCATAATTTTTATTGTTATGTATTTTTTGATGACAAAGAAAATAACAAGCCATAACATTATGCTGGATAAACTCAATCGAAGCAGGCGTAAAATACGAGAGAGTGTTAAGCTTTCACTCTGGAGCGACAGCAAACAAACACCAGAATTCACAAGAGAATCACTGGATGTATATTATTCGGGTATTGACAATTTTCAAGCAACTGTCGCTATGGATCCGTAGTATATACAGTCCACAAACGGATATCTGATGTAGCATGTGGTTTCTGGACCAAGGTTTGATAATCCGAGATGGATGATGGTGTGAGAGAAGTATCAGAGAAATTAATTTTGCTATATAGATGCATATGACCAATCATTTTCTATAAATTAATACAAGACCAACAACATTCAAAAAAGAAAAGAGGACTGAAACCAATAGTTTCAGACCTCATTCCCTGGTGGGTAGTATTGGACTCGAACCAACGACCCCTTGCATGTCAAGCAAGTACTCTAACCAGCTGAGCTAACCACCCAAGTGCTTGATCATTATAGCTTCACGTTTGCGATCTTGTCAAGATCACCGGATTTCGAAAAATGATCAGAAAAACTGCCTGAAAACGACTAAGTCCCACGTCTTTAGCCGCTCTTTGGCCGCGAATCGAAACTGCGCAGCCGGATCAGGCTGATCAGGGCCGGCAGGAACATGGCCGCCGCGGTTATGATGGCCACCGGCCGGTAGATTTCCTGCCCTTGCCTGCCGCTGAACGCGTACAGGACCGAGGGCAGGCCCTGGACGGCATACATCCATGGGATCAGCTGCCAGTATACGGGATCGCTTGCGAGATCTTCGCTGGTTTTGGAACGGTCGACAAGCAGCGCGAACAGCTGGAAAAAGAGATATGTTGTCAGGAGCCAGCCGGCGAAATTGGTCAGGGGGACGCCGAAGTAAGCGCCGCCGGGTGCCCAGATCCAGCAGCCGTGCAGGGTTGACATGATCGGATCGAAGCTGAGGTTCCAGGCCAGCATCAGGCAAGATGCCGTCAAAGGCAGCAGCACCAGATGCCTTTTTCGGATACCGGCACCCCGGCTGTTGAAAAAGAGTCCGGCTGTGCTCCAGGCCAGATAACCGGTAAAGAAGTAGGCGGGAAAGATCATGACGGGCACCACGCCGATTTTTTCACCAAGTTTGTCCGTATAGGCGAAACGGCCGAACGGGAAACCGACCGTGATGCTCAACGTTTCAAGCGACCAGGTGACGGCTACCGTGATGCAGAAGAACAGGACCATCCGGTTCAGGCCGTAACGGTACCAGCCGTGCGTGCAGACAAAGATCATCAGGAAAAAGCCGCCATACAGACGTATCTGCGCCTCGGTTGCGGGTATGGGGCCGATGGACAGCAGCACGAAAATGGCCAGGTTGGCCATAAAGGAGACGACCAGGATCTGGTTCATGTATTTGGCTAATGCTGGCGGTATCTGATTCACCGGGCCTCGCTTTCCTGCGCCTTGGCGCGGTTGCAGGTTGTTTGGCTCTTGTCATCCGGGCTGGGTCTAGGCATACCGGGCAGCGGAGAATCCGGCGAGGCTGCCGGTCGAGAACGCGGCCTGCAGGTTGTAGCCGCCGGTATCGCCGTCGATGTCCAGTACCTCGCCGGCCAGGAAGAGCCCGGGAACCAGGCGGGACATCAAGGTCCTGGGATCGACTGTATCCAACCGGACCCCGCCGGCCGTGACCATCGCTTCGCGGTAGCCGCGCGTACCGCTTACCGTCAGCGTCAGCTGCTGCAGGAAAGCCGCCAGTTCGGCCAGCTGCCGGCCGCTGACCTGACCGGCAGGGCGGTCGCCTGGAATGCCAGCCAGCCCGGTCAGTCTCGCAAGCAGGGCCCGGGGCAGCGAGGGGAAGGCCCCGGAGAGGGCATTGTAGAGCAGATGGCGCGGCTGCGCCCGACAGGCTTCCCGGATTGTGGCCAGGACGTCGGCCTGGGGCAGATCCGGCAGCAGGTTGATCAGCAGCTGCCACATTTCAGAATCGGCTTGAGGCAGGTAGTCGCGTGAAACCCGGAGCACGGCCGGACCTGAGAGACCGGTATGGGTGAAGAGCAAATCGCCCCGGGTGCGGGCGACGGGCCTTCGGTCGGCAACCAGGCGTACATCGACCGAAGGGCAGCTGACGCCGCTCAATCGCTGCGGCCAGCTTTCGGCACAGGTCAATGGAACCAGAGCCGGGCGGAGCGAGGTCAGGGGATGGCCGGCCTGCGCGGCTAGCCGGAACCCGTCGCCGGTGCTGCCGGTGCCCGGCCAGGACGAGCCGCCGCAGGCGATCAGGGCGGCCCGGGCAGGATAAGTTTCCCGGTTGCTGACAACCCCTTCCAGTCCGGCAGCACCGACCATGAGTTTTTTTACAGGTTCATCCAGCCGGATCTGCACGCCGGCCGCGCGGCAAGATGCTTCGAGCGCTTCGGCGACATCGGCCGCCCGGTCGCTCACGGGAAAAACCTTTCCGTTGGGTTCAGTTTTGACCGCGACGCCCCGTTGTGCCAGCAGGGCGATCAGCTCGGGTCTGAAGAAATGGCGGAAGGACGGGTACAAGAAACGGCCCTGACCGAAATAGGCCCCGACAAAGTCGTCAAGCGGCGCCGCGTTGGTCAGGTTGCAGCGGCCAGAACCGCTGACGCGGATCTTGCGGCCGCATTGATTGTTCTTTTCCAGCAAGGTGACCCGGGCACCTTCCCGTGCGGCCTGCCAGGCGGCCAGCAGGCCGGCGGCGCCGGCGCCAATGACAACGACGTGGGGCATAACATCCCTCCTGGTCCCATTATGCAGGATGCTACAGATCGTGTCCACGACCGGACGCGCCGGGGAAAACAAGCAAGAAACACCATCAAGACGGCACATGTTACGCTATAATCAAAGCAGGCGGTATTGCCGGCAGCCGCCTTTCTTCCAATAATCGATGCCGGCATGGAGGGTGACATGACACAGAAAAATAACCCCAAGGCTTCGGACCGGCCGTTCTGGCAGGATCCCGGGCAGCTGGATGCCAATCGCTTGCCGTCCCGCGCCGATTTTTTTGTCTATCAGGATCGCGAATCGGCAGAATGCGGCCAACGCGGCGAATCTGGTTATTACCGTCCGCTCAATGGTCCGTGGTCTTTTCTCTACCTGACCGATCCGGGTGCGGTTCCCGAGGATTTTATTGAGCCTGACTACGACGACTCGGACTGGGACCAGATCCCTGTGCCGTCGAACTGGCAGATGATGGGCTACGGAAAACCGAATTACACCAATGTCAATTATCCGTTCCCCTACGATCCGCCCCACGTACCGGACGACACCCCGGTCGGCTGTTACCGCAAGCGCTTTCGATTGCCAAAGGACTGGTCCGGCAAGATGGTGCGCATCCACTTTGCCGGCGTCGATTCCTGTTACGAGCTTTTCCTGAACGGGCAACGGGTCGGGTTCAGCAAGGTCGCCCACATGCCGGCCGAGTTCGACCTGACATCCGGCCTGGCGGAGGGCGAGAATGTTCTTGCGGTTCTCGTCTACCAATGGTGCGACGGCAGCTACCTGGAAGACCAGGACTGCTGGCGCCTGCACGGCATCTTCCGTGATGTCTGCCTGCTGGCCGACGAACCGCTTCACCTTCAGGACCTATGGACCGAAGCCCTGTTGACCGAACAGCCGGATCAGGGATCGCTGCGGGTCCATCTGACCTTGGGGCAAGCCTTGCCGGGTAGATGCTTCCCGCTGAGGCTGCACCTGCAGCCCCGGGACACCAGCGGCCCGAAGCAAGTTTTCGACCTGACGGCCCGTGCCGGCGCGGACGGCCTGGCTGTCCTGGACGAAACCTTTACGATCGACAACATCCGGGCCTGGAATCCGGAAGAGCCCTTTTTGTATCTGCTGCTGGTCGAGTTGCCGTCAGCGGACGGTCGCGCATCCTGGACCCCGTTCCGGGTCGGTTTCCGGACGGTCGAACGGCGCGGATGCGAGGTGCTGGTCAACGGACGGCCGGTCAAGCTGAAGGGTGTCAACCGCCACGACACGCATGATCGCCTGGGCCATGTCACCCCGTATCAGGTGATGGTCAAGGACATCCGCCTGATGAAGCAGCACAACATCAACACCGTACGGACCAGCCACTATCCGAACGATCCGCGCTGGCTCGACCTGTGCGACGAGTACGGCCTGTTTGTCATTGACGAGGCCGACTTGGAAACGCACGGCGACCACATCACGGACTATGCGTTGAGCTCAGACCTCGACTGGACCGCCGCCTTTGTCGAGCGATTGGAACGGATGGTCAGCCGCGACCGCAACCATCCCTCGATCATCTGCTGGTCGATGGGCAACGAGTCCGGTTACGGTACCAATCACCTGCGTATGATTGAAAAGACGCGTGCCATGGACCCGACCCGCCTGGTCCATTACTGTGAGGCGGGCTGGCACGAGGAGGTTGACATCGTCAGCAGCATGTACCCGGTGGCATACGCCCTGCCGGGACACGAGCGGCCGGATCTCAAACCCGCCCATCCGCTTGACCGGAACTATTCGGTGGCTGAGTTTGCCCGGGCGACGGACCGGCCCTATTTCATGTGCGAATACGCCCATGCTATGGGCAACGGCCCCGGCAACCTGCAGGAATACTGGGACTTGATCAACGAGCACCCGTCGCTGCTGGGCGGATGCGTCTGGGAATGGGTGGACCATGGCATCCTGGCCGTACAGGACGAGACGCCGTTTTACGCCTATGGCGGCGATTTCGGCGATTACCCCCACGACGGCGTCTTTTGCATCGACGGTCTCAACTACCCGGATCGAACGCCGCATACCGGCCTGATGGAGCTCAAGCGCGTCCTGCAGCCTGTTGATTTTGTCGCGCAGGACCTGACTGCAGGCCACATGCACCTGGTCAACCGACGGCTCTATACGGACTTGTCCGACCTGGCCGGACGCTGGTCTGTCCAGCGCAACGGGCAGGAAGTCGCCGGCGGTCCTCTTGATCTGTCCGGTTGCCCGGCAGGCGCACAAAAAGTGCTGGCTCTCGAGCTTCCGGCGATAGACGGCGAACACGACTGGACGCTGGGTCTGCAGCTGACCCAGCGCCGGGACACGCTGTGGGCGCCGGCAGGTTTTGTTGTTGCCGAAAGCCAGTTTGTCCTGGCCGAGGCCGTTCGGAAGGACGATTTGCCTGCCATGTCCGGCCTATATGCCGTCGAGGCGGACCACCGCCTTCACATTACCGGCGAACAGTTCCGGGTCAGCTTCGATACCCGCCGGGGCTTGCTGGCCAGCTACACCTGGCAGGACCAGGTTCTGCTTAAGGAGGGCCCGCGCGTCGCGCTCTGGCGCGCCCCGACCGACAACGATCAGGGCTTTGCCCACGTAGCGGACAAATGGCGCCAGGCGCGCCTGGACCATCTGCAGGAGCGGCTGGTTTCCTGCTCATGGACGCTTGGCTCGGACCGGATCGTCATCCGCTGTGAAAAGGTCCAGGCACCGCCGGTGCTGCGCCCCGTCTGCCGAACGGTCAGCACCTACACCATAACCGGCGACGGCGCGATTCGCCTGGACACGCAGTTTACCCCGTCGACAGATCTGCCGTACCTGCCGCGCATCGGTTTGGAATGGCAGCTGCCGGGCGAAATGGACCAGGTTTCCTGGTATGGCCGCGGCCCCCGGGAAAGTTATCCGGACAAGAAGCGCTATGCCAGGATTGGCCTGTGGCAGTCGCCCGTCGCCGATTTGCATGAGCCCTATGTCCGTCCGCAGGAGAACGGATCGCATGAGGATTGCCGCCACCTGACCGTAACCGATGCGCGCGGCATCGGATTGTGCGTGGCCGCCCGCGACCATTTTGCGTTTACGGCCCACGACTACAGCCACATGGATCTGACCGGGGCGGAGCACGACGTTGCGCTTGCCCGCGACCCGGAGACGGTCTGGCTGACGATCGACGCCGCCCAATCCGGTCTGGGCAGCAACAGCTGCGGCCCCGAACCGCTGCGGGAATACCGCCTGATCCCGGAACCGGTGGGCCTGTCAATCTTGCTTAAGCCCTGCGGAAACGGTCTGCACGACGTTTTTCGCCTGGCCGCACGTTGGCCGGAAAAGCCTTCAGACCAGAAATGATGATAAAAATGCAATAGAAATGTAATGCTTCCCCGGTGCATCTGGCTTATAATGAGCGTACCAGATATTGTGTTGACGGCCTCATAAGCCACTACATCTTGACGTAATGACCACTTGCGAACGCTCATGAAAAGCCAGTCACCGGGAGGAGCAGCACCATGATAACGCAGATCAGGAAACGAGACGGGCGCATCGTACCCTTTCACCGCGAGAAGATCACCTGGGCCATTTTTAAGGCGGCAAATGCCGTCGGCGGCGATGACTGGTCGATCGCCGAACGGCTGACCGACCAGGTTATCGGAATGGCTAACGCCCGTTTCCCCGACGATGGTGCCGATGTGGAGAGCATCCAGGATATCGTCGAGAAAGTCCTGATTGAAAACGGGCATGCCAAGACCGCCAAGGCATATATCCTTTATCGCGAAAAGCGGCGTTCCGCGCGCGAGGCGAACGCCCTGATCGGCGCCACTATCGACATGTTTTCCGCTTACCTGGGCGATAACGACTGGCAGATCCAGGAGAATGCGAACACACAGCGCTCGATCAACGGCATGAACAATTATGTGCGCGAGACCTTCACCAAGCAGTACTGGCTGCACGAGGTCTACCCGACGGATATCCGGGACGCACACCTGTCCGGAGACCTGCACCTGCACGACCTGGGCTTTTTCGGCCCGTACTGCGCCGGCTGGGATCTGCGCCAGCTGCTCGCGGACGGATTCGGCGGCGTTCCCGGCAAGGTGGAGTCCAGCCCGGCCAAGCATCTGCGCTCATTTCTGGGGCAGATCGTCAACTCCACATTCACCACGCAGGGTGAAACGGCCGGTGCCCAGGCCTGGTCCTCGTTCGACACCTATTGCGCGCCGTTTATCCGCTATGACAAGCTTGACTACAGCCAGGTCAAACAGGCGCTGCAGGAGTTCATCTTCAACATCAATGTGCCTACCCGGGTCGGTTTCCAGTGCCCGTTCTCCAATCTGACCTTCGACATTGTCGTTCCGCGGACACTCAAAGACGAACCGGTCATCATTGGCGGCCAGTACATGGAGGAGACTTACGGCGCGTTCCAAGCCGAGATGGACCTGTTCAACCAGGCTTTTTGCGACGTCATGCTGGAAGGCGACGCCCACGGGCGCGTTTTTACCTTTCCCATCCCGACGATCAACGTGACGCGCGATTTCGACTGGAACAGCCCGGTTGTCAACCGCTTCATGGAAATCACCTGCAAGTACGGCATCCCGTATTTTTCCAACTATGTCAACAGCGACCTTTCACCGGAGGACGCCGTTTCGATGTGCTGCCGCCTGCGCCTCGACACCACCGAACTGCGCAAGCGCGGCGGCGGGCTGTTCGGTTCCAACCCGATGACCGGCTCGATCGGGGTCGTGACGATCAACTTGCCGCGCATCGGCTACCTGTCGCGTTCCGAATCGGAGTTCAAAGCCAGGCTCTGGCGCCTGATCCACATCGCCAAGGACAGCCTCGAACTGAAGCGCAAGACGATCGAGGAACAGACCGGGCGCGGCCTGTATCCCTATTCGGCGCATTATCTGCGCGCGATCAAGCAGCGGACCGGATCGTACTGGACCAATCACTTCAACACCGTCGGCATCGTCGGCATGCACGAAGCCTGCCTCAATTTCCTCGGGGAGGACCTGGGGTTGACTTCTGAACAGGGGCAGGCTTTTGCCCAGCGCATCCTCAACTACATGCGGGATCAGCTCAGGCAGATCCAGGAAGAGACCGGCCACTTCTACAATCTGGAGGCGACGCCCGCCGAGGGGACTAGCTACCGGCTGGCTAAGCTGGACCGGGAAAAATACCCGGATATCACCTGCTCCGGCGACGATATCCCCTACTACACGAACTCCAGTCAGTTGCCGGTCGGCTTTACCGATGACATTTTTGAGACGCTCGATCTGCAGGACGATTTGCAAAGTCTCTACACCGGAGGGACCGTCCTGCACCTCTACCTGGGCGAGCGGATTGCGGATCCGGAAGTCGCCAAGCGATTGATCCAGAAAGTGTTCGAGAACTACAAGCTGCCGTACATCAGCCTGACGCCGACGTTTTCGATCTGCCCGGATCACGGCTACCTGTCAGGCGAGCATTTCACCTGCCCGGAATGCGGCCGTCCGGCTGAGGTCTGGAGCCGCGTCGTCGGTTATCTGCGCCCAGTGCAGAACTATCATAAGGGAAAAAAGGAGGAATACCGCCAGCGCATCAAGTATGTCGTCAAGGCCAGCGAACTGGCATGATTCCCGTCGCCGGACTGGTCAGAACATCAACGGTTGATTTCCCGGGGTTTCTAGCCGCAGTCGTTTTTGTGCCGGGCTGCAATTTCTCCTGCTTCTACTGCCACAACCGGCGTTTGCTCGAACCGGGCGGCGAACAGATCGCGCCCGAGGAGCTCATGGGGTTTCTGAACCGGCGGCGAGGTCTGCTGGAGGGCATCGTGATCACGGGCGGCGAACCGCTGCTGCAGCCGGAATTGCCGAATTTTATCCGTCAGCTCAAGTCGATGGGCTACAAGGTCAAGCTGGACACCAATGGCAGCCGGCCCCTGATGCTGCAGCGCTTGCTTTCAGCCGGCCTGCTTGACCAGGTTGCGATCGACTACAAGGCGCCCTGGGATCGCTACCCCCGGTGGTGCCGCTCGAGCGCAGTCGACACGGCAGCCGTTCGCAGCAGCCTGGATGTGCTGCTTAAGTCCGATATCTGCTGGGAAGCGCGCACAACCGTTTTCCCCCAGCTGAGCCGGGACAACTTGTTTGAGATGGCCAGGGCTGTCCCGATGCTGCCCGCTTGGTTTTTGCAGTTGTACCGGAAGCCGGACTATTACCTGGAAACGGATCTTGACCTGGTCGAAACACCTGGCTGCACACCCCAGAATCTGAGGGACTTGGCGGAGGCACTGGTGTCGCTGCAGCCAAATACGAAACCGCGTACGTTTGCTTAAGGAACAGCCCCGTGAAAACGGCAGATATTTGCTTTGATGACGTTCATCAGGCGTAGCCCTAAACGTTCTGCACAAAGATAAAAGGCATAATTAGACCCGTTGCACAATAAATGCGTTTTCGTTTTTTTTCTTGTGGCTAGTCTGCCTGCAGTGGTGTAAAATCCATGTAGTTCATTATGATTGCCTGATGGGCAGGCAGCAGAACCTTGGAGGTTGTTCCATGAAACGCACATTCCGTTTTGGCGTGCAGGTGATCGTCCTGCTGAGCCTGATGCTGGTCTTGGTTACTGCCAGCGGATGCAATTTTCTCCCAGTCGAAGAAGAAGAACTGGCGCCGCCGCTGATGCAGCCGGCGAAAATCGAATACAAGACTGAACCCGCTCAGCGCGGTACGCTGATCCAGCAGCTGCGGCTGTCGGGCAGCTTTCAGCCCGAAGTCCAACTGTCGCTGTCGTTTGAAGACCAGGGCGGCCGGCTCAAGGAGAAACACGTGCGCCTCGGCCAGGAAGTCAAGGCCGGCGACCTGATCGCCGAGCTTGATTCAGGCACGGTCGGCTTTAACATCGAGCTGCAGGAGATTGAGATCGAGAAGAGCAAGCTGAACATCAGCCAGCTGCGCGAAAACAAGGCCGGCTATTATGCGATCCGCAGGGCTCAGCTCGACCTCGAGCAGCAGGAGCTGCGTTTGGCGAACCTGCAGCGGCAATTGGTTGCGACCCAGATCGTCGCACCGTTCGACGGCGAGATCACGTACATCATCAGCACATCGATCGGCGAATACATCAACGCCTACCAGATCGTGGCCAAGGTTGCGGACACCCGGCAGCTGGTGTTGGTCACAACCAACGACAAAGCGTCTGAACTGCCGGTCGGTGCCGAAGTTGTCATCGAGTTCCAGAAAGAGGAACTGACCGGAGAAGTGATCGGCAACCCGTCGACGCTTTTCAACGATCCGAACGAATACCTGCGCAAGGCGGCTGTCATCAAGGTCAAGGGCGAACTGCCCGCCAAGGCGACCCTGGGCAGCGACGCGCGCATCGTCTATGTCCAGGACAAGCGTGAGGATGTCCTCATCCTGCCGCGCCGGCAGATCAACCTGATGAGCGGGCGGCGCTATGTCAATGTGCTCGAAGACGGCGTGCGCGTTGAAAAAGACGTGGAGATCGGCCTGATGACGGACACCGAGGCGGAAATCATCAAGGGCATCGACGAAGGTGACTTGGTCATCGTCAATTAAGGAGGCCGTTTCGTGCTGGCACTCGTCTTAAGGAAAATCATCAGCAACACATGGAAAGTCCTTTGCCTGTTGCTGGGCTCCATTCTGGTCGTCGGAATGGTCTGCAGCATCCCGATCTACACGAACGGAATCCTGCAGCGCCTTCTGACCAAGGATCTGGAAAGCGTCCAGGCAAGCAACATGCGTTACCCAGGCTACCTGGTGTTTTCCAGCAACTACAATTATGTCAACAACACGTCGGCGAACGCGGCGCTTACAAGCATGCGCCAGGAGCATGCCCAAATGGTCGCCGACATGCCGGTCGAACCCAAGACGGTAACGGAGTCGCTGCAGATCACCAACCTGTATTACAGTTACGAAGGCGCCAAGGGGGTCCAGCGGCAAAGCTTCACGACCTATGCGCTTTCGGATTTTGACGATCGCATCCAAATCGACAAGGGTCGTATGTATGCCAAGGATGTGCAAGATGGGGTGATCGAGGTCATCGTCACCGACGCCGCCTTGAAGAATCTCAACCTGTTGCTGGACAATGAGTATGAAATCTACAGCTACAAGCAGAAGCGGGATGAACCGCCTCTGTACACGATGCGGGTGGTCGGCATGTTCTCCGCCGCCGACAACCAGGATCTTTACTGGTACCAGCACATCAACACGTTTTCGCAGTCGGTGATGGTCGATCCGGCCGCGATCCAGCAGCTAAGCGGCAATATCCCGATCCTCAACATCGGGGAGCAGATCCTGGTTGCCTCCTTCGACTATTACACGTTTCGCATCCAGGAACTGGATCAGATCCAGGCCGTCCTGAAGCATGGCGAGGCAGTCAGCGAAGCCAACACCCGGACAACACGCTTTATCTCGACATTTTCATCGGTCATCGACCGCTATATTGTGCGCGAGGCCGAGCTCAAGCTGACGCTGCAGATCCTGATCATCCCGATTCTCCTGATGCTGATCTTCTATATCTTCATGGTGTCCCAGCTGATGGTCCGCAGCGAAACCAGCCTGATATCCGTTCTGGAAAGCCGCGGTGCAGGACGTACCCAGATCCTGACCTTGTACGCGCTGGAAAGCCTGGTCTTCGGGGTCGTGACACTGCTGGTCGGACCGTTTCTGGGGCTGTGGATGGTGAAGGTGATCGGCGCGGCCAACGGATTTCTGGAGTTTGTCAGCCGCAAGGCCCTCAAGGTCGCTCTGGACGGGCAAGCCCTGGTTTATGGTCTGCTCGCCGTATTCCTGTTCGTGATCACCACCTTGCTGCCGGTTTTCATCCAGTCGCGCACTTCGATCGTCCAGCAGAAACGAAAAAAATCCCGAGTGGGCCGCGCGCCGCTGTGGCAGCGGATTTTCCTGGACATCATCCTGCTGGGGCTTAGCCTCTATTCGCTGTACCGCCTCAACGCACAACTTAAGCTGCAGCGTGAGACCGGCATCGTGGGAACCGAGGCTGATCTCGACTTCCTGCTGTTCTTGTCGTCGACGATCTTCATTCTGGGCGCCGGCCTTTTCTTCCTGCGCCTCTATCCCTTCCTGGTACGGCTGGTCTATTTCCTGGGACGGCGCTTCTGGAATCCTGTTCTGTATGCCTCGTTTCACCAGATCAGCCGCTCCAACGGCCAGGAGCAGTTCTTGATGATTTTCCTGATTCTGGCTTTGTCGATCGGGCTGTTCAACGCCAACGCGGCCCGCACGATCAACCGCAACACCGAGGACAGCATCCGCTGCACGGTGGGCGCGGACATCATGCTGCAGGAATACTGGCAGAAGTTCGACCAGAACGGACTCCCGATTGTCGAAGATGGCGGCGGCATGAGCATGGATGCCAGTTCGTATTCCTATAACCAGGTGGTCAAGTACTATGAGCCGAATTTAAGCAAGTACAGCCAGCTGGAAGGTGTTGAGGCGGCTGCGCGTGTTTTCCGTTCCAGTGAGTCGCGCGTCAGCAAAGGCTCGGCCCGCAGTGATGCCGTGCACCTGATGGCCATCGATCCCTACGACTTTGCCCGGACAGCCTGGTCGCGCTCCGATATGATGCGCTACCACTTGAACGAATACATGAACGTCATGATCACGACACCCAATGCCGTGATCGTATCGGAAAACCTGCGCGACAAGCTTGACCTTAAAGTCGGCGACGGCATTATCTATACCGTCAACACCACGGACAGCGTCGACGGCGTCGTGATCGCGTTTGTCGATTACTGGCCTGGCTTTGAACCGATGCAGCTCGATCGCAGCGGCCAGCTGCGCGAGCAGAGCCTGATCGTATCCAGCATGGAATTCATGCTGAGCAAAACGGCGATACAGCCGTATGAAGTCTGGCTCAAGCGCGAGAGCGGCGTGACCGACAAGGTCATCTACGAGGACATTGAGGAAAAACGGATCAACATCGTCGACATCTCTTCCGCCACGCAGCAGATTACGGCGGCCAAGAACGACCCGCAGCTGCAGGGAACCAATGGCGCGCTGACGCTGGGCTTCATCGTGTCGATGCTGATCTGCGCAGTCGGGTTCCTGATTTACTGGATCATGTCGGTCCAGGGCCGTGTCCTCCAGTTTGGTATTTTCCGGGCCATGGGTATGAGCAAAGGCGGCGTGATCGGGTTGCTGGTCACCGAGCAAGTGCTGGTATCCGGGGTGGCCGTGTTCGTGGGCACCCTGATCGGAAGCTTGAGCAGCCTGCTGTTCGTTCCCCTGTTCCAGATTGTGTACAGCTCGGCTGACCAGCCGATTCCGTTCCGAATCATATCCGAGACGGGCGACACCAACAAGGTATTCCTGGTTCTGACCGTCCTGCTGCTGATCTGCTTTGCCATCCTGGCACGCCTGATACTGCGGATCAAGATCGACCAAGCGGTCAAACTAGGTGAGGACTGAGCCATGAGCAGTCAAGAAACAACCATTCAAACCGATGCCATATTCCGGACTGAGCAGCTTTGCCGCCGTTTTCTGTCGGGTCACGAGACGATCCAGGTGCTTGACGGCATCAACCTCGTCGTTCCGCGCCAGTCCCTGACCATGCTTAAGGGACGATCCGGCTCGGGCAAAACGACTTTGATCAACTTGCTCGGCGCGCTTGACCACCCGACATCGGGCAAAATCTATTTCGGTGACCAGGAGATTACACGGATGTCGGAAAACAGGCGCGATAAGCTGCGCCGGCACAACATGGGTTTTGTGTTTCAGTCCGTGGCCCTGATTACCTCGATGACCGCTTTCGAAAATGTCGAATTCGGCCTGCGGGTTGCCGGTGTCGACGCGAAAGGCAGACGGGAGCGCGCTGAAGAAGTGCTGACCCTGGTCGGCCTGGACAAACGCATGAAACACCGCACGCAGGAGCTATCCGGCGGTGAGCAGCAGCGTGTCGCCATCGCAAGGGCCATCGCCCACCGGCCCAGCGTCGTATTTGCCGATGAGCCGACCGCCGAGTTGGACACCAACATGGGGCTGCAGGTTGTCAGCCTGTTCCGCGCTCTGGTTGAACGAGAAGGACTAACCGTGATCATGACCACGCATGACCCCAATATGATTGAGCTGGCGGATCTGGTATTTTCACTGGACAGCGGGGTGATGCAGTCATGATCGAATGCGAAAACCTGGTTAAGATATACAAGACAAGCGACTTTGAGGTACTGGCTCTCCAGGGCCTGGACTTGAGCGTGGCCCGCGGCGAGCTGATGGCGATCATCGGGAACAGCGGTTCCGGCAAATCGACCCTGCTGAACATGCTGGGCGGCCTGGACAGGCCATCAGCCGGACGACTCGTCGTCGACGGCCACGATCTGCTCAAAATGACCGATGCGCAGTTGGTGCAGTACAAGCGGAATACAGTTGGCTTTATCTGGCAGAATAACGCGCGCAACCTGATTCCGTTTTTAACCGCCGTGCAAAACGTCGAAGTGCCTATGGTTATCGATTCACAGCACAAACGGCGTCAGCGCGCGCTCGAGCTGCTCGATCTGGTCGGCTTAAGCAAGCGCAGCAAGAACCGCCTCCATGAGCTGTCCGGCGGCGAACAGCAGCGCGTGGCCATCGCGATCGCTTTAGCCAACGATCCCAGTCTTCTCCTGGCCGATGAGCCGACCGGCTCAGTCGACCAGCAGACTGCGGGCATGATCTATGATATGTTCAGCGACCTGAATCGTCAGCTTAACCAGACGATTGTGATCGTTACCCATGACCGGCAGCTATCCCGCCGGGTCAACCGTGTCGTGGCCATTCGCGACGGGCGAACCAGCAGCGAAATGCTGCTCAAGCAAAGTTATCTCGATCGTGTCAAAGAAATCCAGAAGCTAGGGCTCAGTGAGCGTGACGTTGAAACCGAAAGCTCACACGAGGAACTGGCCGTACTGGACAAAACGGGACGCCTCCAGCTGCCTCGCGAGTACCTGGACGTGATGGGTATAAAAGGCCGCGGCATGCTCAAAGCCGAAATGGATGGCGATCGGATTATATTGACCAAACCTACAGAGCATGAGCAGCCGCAGGCGACTGCCGAATCGGCTGCGACAGACGGTCAGGGCTGATCCTGGTCGGCGATGCGATATGGCTGCTCGCCGGATTTCTTGAGCTGATCTTTGCAATGCCAAACCTCATAGGGCGTGCAAGTCAGCGCCTGCCGCGCGTGTACCTGTTCCATGAGCCAGGTTGCAGCTGCAGGGCTTGTTTTAATGCCCGAACAGATTGTCTGCATGGTGTTCACGCTGAAATCCACCGTTTTGGTTTCTAGCGTGCAAAGGTGCGATTGATCGATGCCGGTTTCGACAGATAAAGTCGCCTGCGACATGCCGGCATATCCCCTGAGCCTTTTCATAATGCTGCCAAAAAATGAACTGAATCGAGGCGCTTGTGTTTTTTCGTGGTCTTTTTTCACAGTTTTATCATCCATATGGATCCTGCCTTTCTTGATTGATAACATGCTATAGGAAGTCCAGGCAAGGTGGTTGTATTATATGCAGAACGCACGTAAAATGCAAATGGACCCCCAGGGCAAAGCCAAGGAGGAGATAAAAATGGCAAGTCGTCGTGACGAGCAAAGACCGCAAGAGACCAAACCGCTCCAGGAGCGGGTTGTTGTGGTTGGCCTGATCACAGGATCAACGCCGGAAGAGCTGGAAGAAGCTGATCGTTCCCTCGATGAATTGGGTGAACTGGCTCTGGCTGCCGGAGCTGTTGTCGTTGGCCGGATCAGCCAGCGCCGCCCGGCTCCCGACCCCGCCACTGTGCTCGGCAAAGGAAAGATCGACGAGCTCGCCGCCGCTTGCGCCGCATTGACCGCAGACACCGTTATTTTCGACGATGAGCTGACTGGAGCCCAGATTCGTAACATCAGCCAGATCACGGACTGCAAAGTCATCGACCGCACGCTCCTTATTCTGGATATCTTTGCCCGGCGCGCGCGCAGCCACGAAGGCAAGCTCCAGGTCGAAATGGCCCAACTGCAATACCGGTTGAGCCATCTGACAGGGTTTGGCCGGTCATTATCCCGCTTGGGCGGCGGAATCGGAACACGCGGCCCGGGTGAAACAAAACTGGAAAGTGACCGCCGTCACATCAACCGACGCATAGCCACGCTCCGTAAAGCCTTGTCGGATGTCGCCATTCGACGGGATCGGTTGCGCCAGCACCGCCATGACAATGAGATGATGAGTATCGCCGTAGTCGGCTATACCAACGCCGGCAAGTCAACCTTGATCAACACGCTGTGTGCCGGCGACCTGTTCACCGCCGACCAGGTGTTCGCAACGCTGGATCCCAGCGTGCGCCGACTGATGCTGCCCAGCGGGAATGCCGTTTTAATGGTCGATACGGTTGGCCTGATCCGCCGATTACCGCACCATCTCGTCGACGCATTTCACGCGACACTCGAAGAAGTGGCGGACGCCGATCTTATTCTCGAGGTCATTGATGCTGCTTCTCCGGATGCGGCTGCGAAAATGGCTGTTGTCGAGCAACTCCTGGATCAACTGGGCGCTTCGACCCAGCCTCGCTATTTTGTCTTCAATAAAATGGACATGATCCCGGGCGAACCAGCTGAGGCAGACCTGGATACGGTCGATCATGACCCGTCCGGCCTGATCCGCGAACAGGCCATGGCCATCGCCGCCAGCCAGGGTCGACAGGTGTTCCCGGTTTCAGCGCTGACAGGAGCCGGGCTGGATGCGCTGCGGCAGGCCTTGGCTGATTTTGCTTCTGCCCACATGCTCGCCGTCGAACTTCTGTTGCCCTATAGCCAGGCCTCTTTGCTTGATCTTGTCCGGCAAAACGGGCGCATCGATTCGGTCACATATCTCCCCGAGGGCATTCAAGCCTCGGTACACGTGCGTTACAGCCAGTACGCCCAGCTTCGCCCGTACCTGATGCTTGCAGAAAATTCACAAGAGCGGTAGACTATTTGATATTCAAACTTTCTCCAGACCAGATAGGAGGTGTCAGCCGCCAGGCAGCCGATGAACGATTATGAAAAACGCGTAAACCAGCTGATGCTCGAGATATTTGACCATATTCTGGTCACAGAGGAGAAAGCACTCAGCCGGGGCAACTTCAGCGACTTGTCTGTAGCAGAAATGCATACGCTGGAAGGCATTGGCCTTTATGACAGCAAGACCATGAGCGAAACAGCAGCTGCACTGGAGATCACAACCGGGACATTGACCGTTGCTGTCGACCGGCTGGTTCGCAAGGGATATGTCGAGAGACGGCGCGATCCGCATGACCGGCGCGTGGTTCGGGTCCGCCTGACGAAAAAAGGCAAGCTGGCCTACCGCATGCATAACAAATTCCATACCTTGCTGGTTGACCGGCTGACAAATCCTTTGGATCAGGATCAACAGCAGATCCTGCTCGCAACGCTTGAGCGGATAGCCCGTTTTGTCAACGAGCAATACAAGCATTACACCGATCCGGTCGCAATGGAGACCGAGGCGAAACGAAAAAGCAAACAAGTCCGGACCATGACAGGAGGACATGAAAATGCCTAATCAGGCGAAAGAGTCAATCGCCCAGATCGTCAGATCGGCTCTGGCTGCGGTCACCGGGCAACCGGAAGACCAGTTCAACGAATACACCGACCTGATCCGCGATCTGGATATGGATTCGCTGGCCCTGTATGAACTGGTTATCGAGTTGGAAGAACACTATCACCTGCAGATAACGGATGAAGATATTGACCGGATCAAAACGATGGGCGATATTATCAGCTTTATTGGACGAAAATTGGATCCGGGGGCGAAATAGATGCAAAGAATCCAGGGGAAGCAGTATTTTTCGGTTCGTCAATTCGACACGCTTCGGGAGATGCTGGACCAGTCTGTCGACCTGTTCGGTGACAAGGTCGCGTTCCGGTTTCGCGACAAACCGGCCGATCCGCCGCAGACAAGAACGTACACGGAATTTCGCAAGGATGTCGATGCGCTGGGAACCGCCCTGTGCGCGCTGGGCTTTTCAGGCAGCCGGATCGCGGTTGTCGGGGAGAACAGCTACGCCTGGAGCCTGGCCTTTACCACGGTTGTCTGCGGTGCGGGTATCGCCGTACCGCTCGACCGGTTGTTGCCTCCCGAAGAGCTGACTGGCCTGATCCAGCGCGGTGGCGTCGAAGTCATCTTCTACGATCCCCAGTTCCAGGATATTTTGCAGCAGAAAAAGGCCGAAACGGCATCGCTTCGCCTGTTCATCTGCATGAGGCCCGGCAAGCCGTCCACCGAGGACGAGCTGGATTGGGCATCGCCCGAAGAGCACCTGGAGACCAGTAGGCAGACCATCTGGATGCGACTTGGCACCCTGCTGGAATGGGGCCGGGCGAGGCTCGAGGGCGGCGACAGCAGCTACCGCCAGGCGGCCATCCAACCGGATGCCCTGATGTCCTTGCTGTTCACATCCGGAACGACCAGCGCCGCCAAAGCGGTCATGCTGAGCCATGCCAATGTCTGTGCCGATATCCGCGGCATTGCCGGCATGGTCAAGCTGGAACCGGGTACGCGAATGCTGTCGGTTCTTCCGCTGCACCACACCTTTGAGAACACCTGCGGCCTGTTCATGGCGCTTTATATCGGCGCGGAGATTCACGAGGCAGACGGGCTGCGCTATATTCAAAAGAACATGCAGGAATACGGCATCGACATGATCATCGGCGTGCCGCTCCTGTTTGCCAACTTCTACGCCAAAGTTCAGCAAAGTCTGGCCAAGTCCGGAAAAGACAAACTGGTGCGCAAGCTGATCCCCTTGACACAGGGACTGAGGCGCGTGGGCATCGACCTTCGCCGCCTGGTCTACCGCCAGATTCTTGAAGCGTTCGGCGGTCGCTTGCACCTGGGCATCTGCGGCGCGGCGCCGATCGATCCGGACATCATCCGCTTTTTTGATGCGGTCGGCATCCGGATCCTGCAGGGATATGGCCTGACTGAAACCGCGCCGGTGGTCTGCGGCTGCAACTCGAAGATCTTTGTTCCTGGCACGGTGGGCCAGCCGGTTGCCGGCGTTGAGGTCGCTATCGACAGCGAACAGCCCGGCGATGACGGCGAGATCCTGGTGCGTGGTCCGATCGTGATGCAGGGTTATTTCGAGGAGCCGGAACTGACGGCAGAGGTGATCGACGCAGATGGCTGGTTTCACACCGGCGACTTGGGCCGGCTCGATCCGAAGACGAAGTGCATCAGCATCACCGGCCGGGTCAAGTCGATGATCGTTCTGAAAAACGGCAAGAAAGTGTTTCCTGAAGAGATAGAATACCTGATCGGGCAAGCCGGCTGGATCAAAGAGTCCCTTGTCTGGGGCGAGACAGGCCAGGATGGCGACGTCATCGTTACCGCCAAGCTGGTTGTCGACCGGGAACGCCTTCAGGAAGCCATCGGGCAAGCACCTGACGACAGCAGCATCGGCGCGCAGCTTGAAAAGCTGATCCGTGACATCAACGCCAGGCTGCCCGCGTTCAAGGGCATCCGCCAGTATGTGTTCAGTTTCCAGGAAATGGTCAAGACGACGACCCAAAAAATTCGCAGGCCGATCGAGATCGGAAAAATCAGCGACCTGATGGCACGCCAGAAACTGAGATGGCAGGAACTGACCGGCAAGAATATCGACCCGATCGAACAGAAGCCGGAAAATACGGCAGATCCGCTGACACCTGAGCATAAACCTGTAGATTGAGGGGGCAGAGGGCTTTGGCTGAAGTCAAGCAACCGGATGTCTTTTGTTTTATCATCAACCCGCGGGCAGGCCGGCGGAACGGTGCCCGTCTGGCCGGCCGGATCGAGGCGGTTTTCGCACGGGAACCAGGCCAGCCTGGCTGCCGGATCCTGCTGACCGAAAGGCCCGGTCACGCGACCGAACTTGCGGCCGAACTAGCTGTGACCTACGGGAGCCGGGCGGTTATCTTTGCCTGCGGCGGCGACGGCACAGCCCGCGAAGTGGCCGCAGGTGTCGCCGGAACCGATTCAGCCATGGGTATTTTGCCCATCGGTACCGCCAACGATCTGGCTCGGACGGCGCTAAGCACCCGAGACGTGGACGAACTGCTGCCGAAGTTGCCCCACCCCCAAATCCGCCCGATCGACGCGATCAGGATCGGCCAGGAAACCTGCATCAACATCACCTCGCTCGGCTTCGACACCAAGGTGCAGATCAAGGCGGCTCAGTTGAACCGTCGTCTGCGTCTCTTGGGCAGTGCCGTCTACCCGCTGGCGATTCTTCAGTCCTTGTTCGGACGCCGCTCCTATCGCATGCGTTATAAAATCGAGGCTTTGCAGCCAGACGGTTCGCGCCAGACCATCGATGGCACATCGACATTCATCCTGGCCGCTATCTGCAACGGTCGCTTCTATGGCGGCGGATACAACCCGGCTCCGCAAGCTCTGCTCGATGACGGCCGCCTGGCTTTTTGCCTGGTCGATGACCTGCCGCTCGGACGGATCATCAAGCTGATCCCAAAATACAAAAAGGGCACCCACCTGGGTGACCCTGCGATACATGTCTGGCAAGTTATCTCGGGAGAACTTGAGGCGGTCGGCACACCGCTGCTGGGCAATTACGACGGGGACGCGTTCAGCTGCGACCGCTTGAGCTTTCAAATCCTGCCAGGCGCGGTCCGTTTCGCCTTTTACTGATTGCCGTCGCGCGTAAGATCTGGCCGCGGAATCCTTTTTTTGGCATATTGCGCGTGCATCCAGTCGCTGAGCGCCTGGGTCATCTGCTTGGGGTTTTTGTAATCCGCCGGATCGAGCGGTTTGCCGAATGTCAGGATCACCTCGCGTCGGCGGCCCTGCGCGGCGTCGAAGGGCTGGGGCGCTTTCATGTGCCGGTTGAACACCTCGTAACCGCCGTCGATAAAGACTGGCAGCAGCGGCACATGGCTTTTGAGGGCAATGTAGGCCGCCCCGTCTTTGAATTCACCCAGCTGCCCGTCGATGGAGCGTGTACCCTCGGGGTGCACCAGCAGGATGTTGCCTTCTTCCACCTTTTTTCGGGCGATAATCAATCCGCGGACCGGATTGCCGAAGCGGTCGATCGGGATCGCCCGTCCGACGCGGACGATCAGCTTGCCCAAAAGGCCGTGCCGGTCCTCGAGATCCTTGGCGGCGATGCAGCTCATCAGGCGAAAATGGTTCCGGGGCAGGAATGAGCCGATCCACATCCCGTCTACATAGGTTTCATGGTTGGCCGCAATCACGTACGGCGTCTGTTTCGGAATGTTCTTCAGGCCTTCCGCGTGCAGGTAAATACCCAGGTGCGTGTAGGCCATGCCAAAAAGGTAGGCCATATTGCCAACCAAACCGCGCCGCAGCGGGTACCGGGCATAATGATGATCGATTGCGGTTCGTTTATGTCTGCCGGGCCGGCAGGCCCGTGCGTCTTCCTGGTGCTGTCGGGATATCTGGTTCAACCGGACATGACCTCCTGGATCCTGCGGTCCCCTAGGGGAACCAAAGCGCTTATGTTGAAGAATAACACATATTTTGCTAAAATACGATAGACTGGCGGGCAAAGGCGTGCCTGCATCTGGTTTTACGCAACGCTTTTTGTCTTTCCGACGGGGGTAACAGCATGCAGACAGCAACGGGGCAGCGACATCACGCCGCACGTTCCTTTTCCACATTGATCGAAATGCTTCGCCAAAGCGCAGATATGTATGGCGATTATCCCGCTTTCCTGTTTCGCAATCATCCGGGCGACAAGGAGCAGACCCGGAGTTACCGGGCGTTTTTGTCGGATGTCGATGCGGTCGGCACGGCGCTATTGGCCTTGCCGCTGCAGCAGCGGCGCATGGCCATTTTGGGCGACAACGGCTACGGCTGGGCGCTGGCCTTTCATGCCGTGATCAATGGTGCCGGCGTGGTCGTGCCGCTCGACAAGCAGCTGCCCGACCTGGAGGTCGTGCGTCTGGTCGAGCGGGGCAGGGTCGATGTCCTCTTTTTCGGCCGGCAGCAGCGATCTGTTGCCCGGACGGTGCTCGAGCGCTGTCCCCAGGTCCAATATGCGATCTGCCTGCATGAGGCAGACGGTTCGGCGCCCGGCCATCTGCCTGACGCTGATACAAGTGCTGCCGCCTCGTCGCCTCGTGCCGCGTTGACCCTGAACGACCTGATCCGGCAGGGGAGGCAGCGCCTTGCCGAGGGGGATCGCGCCTATACCGGGGCCGAGCTCGACACGCATGCCCTGGCCTCGCTGCTTTACACCTCCGGGACGACAGCCCAACCCAAGGGTGTCATGCTTAGTCACGAGAACCTGTGCAGCAACATCCAGAGCATCAGCGGCATCTTGCCGATCAGGCCAGGAGAGAAACTGCTCTCGATTCTGCCGATGCACCACACCTTCGAGAATACCGCGGGGCTCAATTACCTGCTTTATTGCGGCGGCTGCATTTGCTTCAACGACGGACTGCGCTATTTCATGAAGAACATGCAGGAATGGCAGATCGAGGTCATGATCGCCGTGCCGCTGCTGTTTGAAAACGTCTACCGCAAGATGCGGGAGAACCTGGCCGCGTCGGGCAAGGATTTGCTGGTCAGGGTTTTGCGTCCGCCCGCGCGTGTCCTGTGCTACGGCGGCATCGATTTGCGCCGCCGTCTGTTCGGGCGTATCCTGGCCGCCATGGGCGGTCATCTGCGCCTGGTCGTGGTCGGCGCCGCGTCCATCGACCCGGAAATCACCCGAACCTTCAATGATTTCGGCATCGATTTTTTCCTGGGCTACGGCCTGACGGAGGCATCTCCGGTCATCTCCTGCTGCCACCAGAACAACCATGTAATCGGCAGTGTGGGGCCGCCGCTGCCGGAGATCGAGGTCGCGATCGACACCGACAGCGACCAGCCAGGCGCGGTTGGCGAGATCCTGACCCGCAGCCGCAGTGTGATGCTCGGGTACGAAGACAACCCCGAAGAGACCGCCGCTATCCTGACACCGGACGGCTGGCTGCGGACCGGTGATATGGGCTACCTGGACAAAACCGGTTCGCTGCACATCACTGGGCGGATCAAATCCATGATCGTCCTGACCAACGGCAAGAAGGCCTTTCCGGAGGAAATCGAAGCCCTGCTCCTGCAAATCGGCGGCGTCGCCTCGGCGATGGTCTGGGGCGATGAGCCGGCCCCGGATACGGTCGATATCTGCGCCTTGCTGCAGATCAACCGCGACTTGCTGCCGGAGGAACTGACCGGTCAGCCTGAGGATGCGATCGGCAGCTGGCTGAGCGAAAAGATCAAGGCTGTCAACCACACGATGCCGGTCTACAAGAGCATCCGCTGGTTTTTGTATACGGACGGTGACATGGTTTTGACAACCACGATGAAGATTCGCCGCCAGCCGCAGCTTGACCAGATCCGGCGATGGCTGAACGAGAACAACCTGACCATGCGCCAGGCCAGCGGCCGCCTGATGCTCTCCTGACATGCTTCGCCTGATCTACAGCACCCAGCGCCATGTTTTGCGCCGCACCTGTCTGGAGCTGGCGATCCGGCAGACTGAGCAGGAACCGGACAGCCGCGTTTTGCTGGTCGTTCCCGAACAGACCAAGATGGATATGGAACAGGACTACCTGACGATGTCCCGCGCGCCCGGACTGATGCAAGCCGAGGTGCTGAGCTTCCGCCGGCTCGCCTGGCGGCTCCTGGGCGAAGTTGGCCGTCAGCCGCTGTTTCCGGTCGACCCGGTCGGCCGGGCCATGCTGATCCACCGCGTTTTGCACCAGAACAAAGACCTGTTGCACAGCTTTGGCTACCTGGCCGACAAGCCGGGGTTTATTCGCCAGGTGACCGCGGTGCTCGGCGACCTCAAGCGTTATCGCATCGGGGCTAAACAGCTGCAGGCAGCGGCCGAAAAAGCTGAGGAGAAAGCCTTGAAGGACAAAAGCCTTGACCTGGCCATCGTCCTTGGCGGCTATGACGCGGCGCTGGCCGAGGCGGGACTGACCGACGCCGAAGACGATCTGACCCGGTTGGCCGAGCTGCTGAAGACGCTGTCTGATCTGCCGGGATCCGACTGGCCCTGGCCCTGGTCGCGCCTGGGCTGGCTCAAGCGGACGCATGTCCTGGTCAGCGGTTTCGGGGAAGTGCGCGATTTCACGCCTCAAGAGTCGATGGTCCTCAGGGGCCTGGCCGACCTTTGCGCGCACATGACGCTGACCGCTGCGGCCGATGCGGCCCCCGGTGATTCACAGGTGCTCGACCAGGGCTTGGAAGCCTTTATGGCCGGCCGCAGAACCATCTGGCATCTGCAGGCGGTGCTGCCCGGATTAGAGATCAGGCGGGTTGACGCGGAAACGACCGGCCTGCAAACCCGAATTGCGCGCCTGCTTCGTCATGGCAACCTTGATCGGGAACCCGGCACACAGGATGGCTGTCAGCTGCGCTTGATCCGGGCCGCATCGACCGATGACGAGCTCAGCTACCTGGCCGGGATGATTCGCCAGCTGGTGCAGCTGGAGGGCTACCGCTACCGCGACATCAGCGTGGCCCTGTGCAGCTTGCCGTCTTACCTGCCGCGTCTGCGCGCCATATTCCGCGAGTATGGCCTGCCGCTCTTCTTGGATATGGAACGTCCGCTCAATGGTTCGCCCCTGATGCGCCACGTGCTGGGGCTTTTGGATATCGGCCTGACAAACTGGTCCCGCCAGGCCCTGATGGGCTACTTGCGCGCCGGACTAAGCGGCCTGACCGCCGCGGATATCGACCGGCTGGAAAACGCCTGGCTGGCCCGCGGCCTTTTCCGCCGGGACCGGATCTTTCGCGATGCGCTTTACCGGTTGCCGGGGCTGGCCACCGAAACAGAAACTGAGGCGCCGGACGCAGATCCCGACGAAGCCGGGCCCGAACGCGAGACACCGGATTGCAGCCTGCTGACCTTGCGAGACCAGGCGCTGCTCCCGGTCCGGGACGCGCTGCGACGGTTATCCGCCCGATCGGACGTGCAGGGTAAGGTCGCTGCGCTGCGCCAGATCCTTGCCGACAGCGGGATGCTCGAGCGGGTCGAAGACCTGACCGGCCGCTGGGCCGGCCAGCAGGAGATGGACGCTGCCGTCATGCTGGCCCAGTCATGGAACGCGCTTCAACGCGTTCTGGACCAGCTTGTCCAGCTGACGCCCGACTTGCCGGTTTCCCTGAAGCAATTTCGCGACAGCTTGTCAGCCGGTCTGGACACCGCGGCTGCCGGCGTCATTCCATCGGCGATCGACCAGGTCGGCATCGGCGACCTGCAGCGCTCGATGCTGCGCCGTGCCAAGGTACTGTTTGTCATTGGGGCCAGCGCGCAAAACCTGCCTCCGGCTTTGCCGCCGGAAGGGCTGCTCAAGGATCCGGACCGGCAGCGGATTACCCAGCTGATCGGGCAGTACCTGCCCAGCAGCGCACGCGACAAAGTTTTTGCCGATTCCTTTGTGATCGATGCGCTGCTGACCCAGCCTGCCGAGCGATTATTCCTGTCAACGGCATCGCCGCCGGCCAACCTGTTCAACCAGCTGGCCGCCCAGTATCCAGGATGCCTCATGCAGCTGCCCGAGTGCTGCGACCGGTCGGATCCGCGCCTGAACGCGCCGGCACCGGCGCTGCGCTGGCTGCTGGGCAACCCGTCCGGCCTGGCCCCGCTTAGAAGCGAACTGGCCGCACGGCTCGCAGAAGGCGGCCTGCAGTTGCCGGAAGCAGGGGAACGTAGCCTGTCCGTCCGTCCAGACCTGATGCGTTCGCTCTACGAGGCGCCGGTCGTCCTTAGTGTGTCGCAGCTTGAAAAATACGCCAGCTGCCCGTTCAGTCACCTGGCCGAGCGGCTGCTGTCCCTGCAGATGCGCCCGGAATGGCGTCCTGAAGTTACAGAGACCGGCGTGCTGCTGCACGGCGTCCTCGAACAGGCCATGCAGGCGGTCCGGCAGGATCTGCTGGCTTTGCCGGAACCCGAGCGTGAGCGGCTGGCCCAGGCCTTCTGGGATCGCTGGCTCCTGGCGGACTTGTCCGCCAGGATCGACGCCTGGATGCGGGAAACCGCAGAACAGGAAGGGCTGGAACGGCTTTTCGACGCCGGGCTCAACGCCTCCGCCGGACGGCGGGTCCGCCGCACGGCCCAGTCCTCGCTGCAAGTCATTTTGGCGCAATACCGTCAGGAAAAGTACCTGCCGGCCCGGTTCGAGTGGGTTTTCGACCCGCAGCGCCAGGGGCAGCTGCGCCTGCCGATGCCGCCCGGTCAGCCGGTCTGGCTGCGCGGCAAAATTGACCGGATCGACCACGACGGCAGCGGCAAAGAAACCACGTTTCGCGTGATCGACTACAAAAGCGGGCAGCGGACAGCCGACTACCTCGCCCTTTACCACGGTCTAGCGCTGCAGCTGCCGATCTACCTGGCGGCTTATGCCGGGGCTCACCCGAACTTGAAACCCGCGGATGCAGCCTGGTTCACGGTTAACCGCCCCTATTACGCGGCCAAAACAGGCGAGCAGATAACAAACGATGCGCTGGCCGGCAAGCTGGTGAACATGCAAAAACCAAGCAGCCTGAACCTGGAGCCCGACGACTTGGTCCGTTTGTGCCGCCACGCCAGATGGCAGGCGGCCAGGCTGGCCGGCGAACTGCTGAGCGGGCGCTTTCCGGTTCGTCCGTGCCTGCTCCCGGGTCAGAAAGCCCCGTGCAGCTGGTGCGATTACCGCGCCATGTGCCGCTTTGACGGCAATCCGTCCGCCTGGTACCGGCCGGCAAAATTGCCCGCACAGGAGGCTGAAGGGACGCGCGGCGGCCAGAAAGCGTCATTCCTCGAACAGCTTCGCAAGGCTTTTCCCGATCCATCCGTACCTGACGCGCCGCAGGAGGAGCTGTTGCCATGAGCCCCCAGCCGACAGCCGAACAACAACACGTGATCGACGCGCCCTGCCGGAACATCCTGGTCTCGGCCGCTGCCGGTTCCGGCAAGACGACGGTCATGACCGACCGTATCGTCGCGCGCATCCAGGACGGGTCTTTGGAAGTTCCTCATGTCCTGGTCGTGACTTTTACCGAAGCAGCCGCGCTCAACATGCGCCAGAAAATTGAGGACAAGCTGCGTGCCGTAAGGGCCGCGAGCGAGGATCCCGAGCAACGCCGCCGCCTGGGCCGCCAGCTGGCCTTGCTGCCGTCTGCCGCCATTTCGACCATTCATGCCTTTTGTCTGCAGATCATCCGCGATTTTTATCCTTTTGCCAGGGATAGCCAGGAGCAGCCCCTGATCGAGCCGGGGTTTTCCGTCGAGGACCGTTCGGCGGCCGATATCCTGCTAAGGGAGGAACTGGACGCCTGCCTGCAGGAATGGTATGAAGCCATCGATGAAAACCGACCGCCGGAGGGCGTAGCCGCTGATGCGGACGACCCTTTAACGCGCCAGAACCTGTTCAGCGCCTTTTACCATCTGACCGACGGGTACGGTGACAGCCGCAGCGACCGTCCGGTCCGCGATTTGATCTATGGTCTGTACCATTTCCTGCGCAGCCTGCCCGACTACGACGCTTTTGTCCAAGATCGCCTCGAGGACCTGCGCCGCGCAGCCGCTGACTTTGCGTCCAGCCCGCACGCGCGCGCCATCCTGGCCCAGCTCAAACTGCGCCTGGACCGGGCGATGTCGGTCATGCCTGAACTGGAGGAGCTTCTTAGCCGCCCCGTCCGCCTGATGGCCGACCGCCATCGCAGCGATGAGACCCAGCAATCCTTGATCGGCGCGCTTCAGACCTTGAAAGCCCTGCATGAAAGGCTCTTGGCCGGCGACAGCAGCTGGGACGCAGTCTACGCCTGCGGCCAGAGCCTGTCACAGCTTAAGATACCGGGCAATTACAAGAGCGACACACCGGAGAAAATCCTGGTTGTCGACCTGCTGTGCCGCTATGTCGCCGAGGCGGTCTGTTTCCTGTCAGGGAACCTGGGCACCAACAAGTACCGCCAGCATTTCATCTTCCAGACCACCTGGCAGCTGAACAAGACGGCGGGAGAGATTGAAGCGGAGATCGGCGCCATGCTGCCGGCCATCGAGGTTTTGTTTCGGCTTGTTGGCGGACTGGACGCGCGCTATACCGCCCGCAAACGCGAGTCGAACGTCATCGATTTCAGCGATTTCGAGCATATGGCGCTGGCCATCCTGCGCCATGACGAGCCCCGCACCCACTACCGGGCGCGCTTTTGGGAGATTTACATCGACGAGTACCAGGACACCAGCAGCATCCAGGAGGCGATCCTTGACGCCGTCCGATCAAACAACTGCCTGATGGTCGGCGACATCAAGCAAAGCATCTATCGCTTCCGTCACGCCCGGCCGCAGATTTTCCGGGACAAGGTGTCCGGTTACGCCCGGGGCAGCAACGGCGTCCTTTTGGAGCTGAACCGCAATTTCCGTTCCGTCAGCGGCATCCTGGAAGCGGTCAACGCGCTGTTTACCCCCCTGATGTCACAAGATGCTGGTGAGATCGACTACGACGCACATCACGCGCTGGTCTCTTTCCGGCCCGGCGATCCGGCGGTGCCACATCCGGTTCAGCTGCTGCTGCTCGACCGCAGCCCGGGGCCGGAGACCGTGTCTGACGAAGAGGAAGAACCGGACACCGGAGAGATACAAAGCGAAGACCTGAACGCATACGGTCAGGAAGCCCTGATGGTTCTCGGCCAGATGCGCAATCTGCATGAGACCGGCGTTCCCTGGCGCGATATGGCCGTTCTGGCCAGGACGCGGGCCATCCTGGCCGCGTATCGCGAGCAGTTGGACCTGGCCGGGATCCCCGTTCTGGCCGACACGGGTTCGATGGCGATGGACGCCCCGGTCATCCGCCAGATCGAAGCGGTTCTGCAGCTTTTGGATAACGTGCGCCAGGACATCCCGCTGGCGGCTGTCATGCATGGCGGGCTAGGGCCCCAACCTTTCAGTCTGGACGAGCTGGCCCAAATCCGCCTGTTCGGACGCGAGCATGCGATCAGCTATTTCCATGAAGCCGTGCAGGGTTACCGGGAAACGGGGTCCGACCCGTCGCTGCGTGCCAAACTGGACCGGTTCGCCGCCTGGCTTGAACAGCTGCGCCAGCAGTCGCTCTACTTGAATGTCGGGGAACTTGTTGGCCTGGTTCTGACACGAACCGGATGGATCGACCGCGTGGCCGCCGAACCGAACGGCTTGTACAAGGTGCGCCTGCTGCGGCGATTCCAAGCTTGGGCCGAGGACTATGAGAGCGGCCGTCTCAAAGGGCTGTTTCGATTTGTCCGCTATTTGGAGAAAATGCGCAGCCAGGACTGGCCGGAACCGCCGGTTGACCTGGAAACCGGTGACGAGGACGCCGTCCGACTGCTGACCATTCACGGCGCGAAGGGGCTGGAATTCCCCGTCGTATATCTGGTCGGAACAAGCGGCCGTATTGCGGACCACGACAGTCAGGAGCACCTGGTGCTCAGCGAAAGCCTGGGCATCGGGTTCGACTACGCCGATCCCGAGCGGCGCATCCGGTATCCGACGCCGCTAAAAACGGCCATGCTGGACGAAATGCGCTCTGCCGGCTTGTCTGAAGAGCTGCGATTGCTCTATGTCGCCATGACGCGGGCCATGGACCGGCTGGTGATCGCCGGCACCCTCGCGCGAAAACACGACCGCGGCGACACGCGTTTGGCAGGTTTGCTGGAGCAGGCGGGCCGGCATGTTGAACCGCGCCTTCCGGGCTACCTGGTCCTGTCGGCCCGCAGTTACCTCGAGTGGCTGATCCTGGCCCTGACCCGAAATCCCAACCTCGATCTTGCTTTTTTAGCATCCGACGCGCCGTGCGGCGAGACATCCGACGCGCTCTGGAAGATCCGGCTCTTCGACCTCGCCGGCGTGCAGACCCGGGAAGAGGCCTGTCGTGCGGCGGACCGAATGGCCGCGGATACGCCGCAGGACCAGAGCGTGGACGATGACTTGACCGCCATGTCCCTTGAGGAGGCGGAACGCTTGCGCCGGCGCGTCATCGAACCCTACCGCTATGAGCAATCGGCCCGTTCCCCGGTCAAGCTGACCGTCAGTGAGCTGAAACGAAAAGCCATGCCGGACGATCCCGACCCGGAGCAGGGCGCGACCCTGCCGTCCGGCCCGGACAGCAGGCTGCGGGGAATCGACCTGACCCTGGTCGAGCCCGATCAGGAAGGCCGCCGTCGGGTGTCCGGCGCATCGCTGGGCACCGCGCTGCATACCGCTTTGCGGTATCTGGATCTGGCGGCTGCGGTCCAAAACCCGCATGAAGCCGAAATAAAGCGTCAGCTGGACGCCATGATGGCGGCTGCCATGCTGACACCCGAAGAGCACGACGCTTTGCTGCCGTTTAGCCTGGCTTTGCTGGAATATATCCGTTCGGATCTGGCCCGCGAAATCTGCGCCGCACAGCAATGTCCCGGCAGCTCGGTCCACCAGGAGATGCCCTTTACGCTGGCGTTGCCCGCCCGGGACGTATACACTGACGGCGCGGGACTTGCCGCAGACGACCATGTTATGGTCCAGGGCATCATCGACCTCTGGTACCGTCACGAGGGAAAAATTACGCTGATCGACTTCAAGTCAGACGATATCCGCGCTGATAAGGAACAGGTCGCACGTGAACTGGTCCGGCGCTACAAGGATCAATTGGGCTGGTATGCCCGGGCAATCGAGACCGTTTCCGGTTCGCGGGTCGAACGCTGCCTGATCTGGCATATCCGGGGGGCGGTGGCTATTCCTGTGCCGCTTGATCTGGACCGGCCTTCTGACTGATCTTATCGACCGCCTTTTGCCTGCGCCGGGCTTTGCTGCCCTCCGCCCGGTCCGCTGCGCGTCTTTGACGGAAAAAATCGAGCAGCAACGCACGGCTTTCCCCGGCTAGGATGCCGCCTTGGACCGAAACAACGTGGTTGTGCGATAGGGCTTCAATGCTTGTGATTGAGCCGCAGGCGCCGGCCTTGGGGTCTTTGGCTCCGAAAACGAGCGAGCGGATACGGGATTGGATGATCGCGCCGGCACACATGACGCACGGTTCGAGGGTCACATACAGGTCGCAACGGTCCAGTCGCCAGCTGCCCAGCCGTCGGCTGGCCTGGCGCAGGGCCATCATCTCGGCGTGCTCCGTCGCATCCTGGCGCTGTTCGCGCCGGTTGTAACCCCGTCCGACAACCATACCGTCACAAACCACCACGGCGCCGACCGGCACGTCGCCCTGCCTGGCCGCCCGGGCGGCCAGCGCGAGCGCACGCCGCATCAGCCGTTCGTCCTCAGACGAGGTCATGGTCCAGGGTTCAGCGCGACGGAACCGAGCGGCCGGACCCGCATCCGGGATGGGGCATCGGGCCCGAATAGGGCGCGCATGACGTTTAGGTAGTCATCGACCAGGTCCAGCGGGACAAAAGCCTGGATGGTCCCGGCAAAACCGCCGCCGTGGACTCGGCACGCGCCCCGCCCAGCGAGGATCTTTTCGGATACGGACAAAGCCAGGGCCAGGGATTGCTCATCCGGGAAGGACGGCGAATAGATGTTCTGCAGCTGGGTGCGCGAGCTGGCGCCGGAGGCGGTGACAAGGGTCAGGAACGCGTCGAAATCCTGGCGGCGCAAGGCGTCCGATTGCAATCGGACGCGGTCGTTGTCCTGGAAGAAATGGATGGCGCGCAGCAGCGCGCGGTCTGCCACCTGACCGCGCAGGCCGGGCAGGCGCTGCCAGAAGACCGTTTCGTCGACATCGCGCAGCACCGCGCAGCCAAAACAGGCTGCGACCTGCTTCATATCCTGGGGAATCGAGGCGTAGTCGGCGGTCAGATCTGCATGGTTGCCGCCGGTGTTCGTGATGACCAGCGCGTGCCCGGTCGCTTCGAAATCGAGGTCGATCGGGGTGACAACGGGCTTTTGCGGGTCGGCGAAATCGATCGCCATGAAACCGCCGACCGAGCAGCCGCACTGATCCATGAGACCACTCGGTTTGCCGAAATAATGGTTTTCGGCGTATTGACCGATCTTGGCTCGCTCCACAGGCGTCAGCTTGCCGCCGTTCCAGAGTTCGTCAAGGATCGTCGCCACCAGTACTTCGAAGGCGGCGGACGAACTGAGGCCTGAACCTTTGGGTACCCGGCTGGTTGTGTAGGCGTCGAAGCCTCCGACCCTGCAGCCGCGCTGGGCAAAGGCCGCCGCAATGCCCCGGATCAGGGAAGCAGAGTGGCCTTTCTCGTCATCCTGCGGTTCCAGCCGGGACAGATCGATCACATCCATGTGGTCGAAGCCTTCGGACTGCAGCCGGATGATCCCGTCCTGATTGGGCGCGCTGACCGCGATGATGTCAAGGTCGACCGAAGCGCACAAAACACGGCCGTGCTGGTGGTCGGTGTGGTTGCCGCCCACTTCTGTCCGTCCCGGCGTGCTGAAAAGGATAGCCTGCCGATGATCGGGGAAACACGCCTCAAACAGTCCGGCCAGGCGTAGCCAGCGACGGGCTTGCGTATCCAGATCGTCCTTGCGGGTTCCGTAAAGCGCTGTCATGGTTTCCTGCACATGTTCTGACTGCAGGATGGTGCTGACTTGATCGACCACGTTCATGGGTCATTCCTCCTGAATGTATAAATAGATCAATGATGTCGGATTGTGTGTCATAAGGACAATTGGTCTGTCAGTTGGGCAACGGCCTGGTCAACCAGCTGCGGCAAGGGCAGCTCGCTGGTGCCGACCACCTGCAGGTGGCACTTGCCGAAGGGAATCAGGATCTTGACGGCGTCGGACTCGGCGATGGCCGCTGCCATGGCCGGGCTCAGTTCGCCGTACATAGATCCAGCAGCGATAATCCCGATAGCGCCGAGGATAACATCGGCGAAGCGGCAGTTCCAGATCACGGCGGATTCGCCGGTCGCTCCCGCGTCCGCACCGGCGCGGAGCATATTCGAAGTCGCCAGGGCGTTGGTGCCGACGGCAACCAGTTCGAACCCGGTCAGGTTTTCCCGCCGGATTTTTTCGATCAGAGCTTTGCCGATGCCTCCGCCCTGTCCGTCGATGACGACGACTTTACCTGTTCCAGATCGCATTTTCATCAATCTCCTTGCCTTGTTGCCTTTTACCCCTTATAATATCATAATGTCGTTCGCTGTGAATGACAAAATCACACGAGAATCCCGCACGCCGTCCCGCGGGGACGCGCTGTTAAAAGGAAGGTCCACATGCCTCTAAAAGAAGGGCGCTGCCCGAACTGCGGCTCAATTTTACAGCTCAATACGGCTGCCGAAAAAGGCCATTGCCTTTTTTGCGACGCTGTATTTGAGAATGCGCAGGCGTTTGATATTGCTGATAACCCCGGCGAGTACACATTCCCAAATTTGACCCAGCCCAAGTATGAAGGCCCCAACCTGGACCCGGATTTATCTGCCCGCGGCTCCGGCATGAGTGCCTCTTCGGCCAACAAGCCCAAGAAGAAACCGCGTCCGGCGCCCCCGCCGGTCTACATCCCCAAGGAACCGGTCAAGCTGCCTGATATCCGGTTGCCTGGCAAGATCAAGCTGCGCATCCTTCTGATTTCGCTGGCCGTCATCTTGGTGATCGCAGCGGTTGCGATTCCGCTGATCATGAAGCGGGACGAAGTCCGTAAAGGATTGCTGGATTCCCTCGACGAACTCGCGCCGTTCGCCATTCAGGTGGACAAAGACGCCGCCATCTGGCATACGGCCAACAACTACCTGATGGTCTCAACTGCCGATGCGGTGACCCAGGACGACGCGATCGCGTTTTTCAAGGCGTTCTGCGAGAAGCGGGCGGCTTTGCTCGGCGCCGACTCGCAAAATTTCCAGGCGGTCTATTCGCCGGTCAAGGTCAAGCTGGTCAGCCCCGAAGGCGGTTTTCTGATCGCCGAACCCGATAGCCAGGCGGATCTGGACAGCGGAAAGGCCGTTACCGTCCTGCCATGATCCGGTCGCTGCGAGACGGCTTTGCGCGCGACACCTGGTGGAGCCGGCTTCTTGTCGCATCCACGTACCTGGTATCGACTTTCTTCTACATGATGACCAACCGCCTGGCCAGCAACGCTGACCGGGCGGTTGTCTTTAAATTTGCCCTGGATGACCATATCCCCCTGGTGCCGTTTTTTATCTTGTTCTATTTCGCCTGGTTTTTCCTGGTCGGATCCGTCTTTCTCTGGCTGGTCTTCGATCGGCGGACTGGGCGGGCGATTGACCGCCATACCGCGGCCATCGTGATGGCCATGATCCTGTCCGCGCTTGTTTTCATCGTCTATCCGACCCATGTGCCCCGGCCGGAGATAAGCGGCGACACGTTTTTAAAGCGCCTGGTGCTTATGATCTACAGCGTCGACGAGCCCTACAACTGCTTTCCCAGCCTGCATGTCGCCGTCGCCGCCCTGAATGGGCTGACGCTATACCGTTTCGGCCCGCGCCGCATCCTGTTCCGACTCGCTGCAGCAGCCCTGGTGATAATGATCATGCTCTCGACCGTCCTGATCAAGCAGCACTTTACGCCGGACATTCTGGGCGGCCTTGCCCTGGCCTGGCTGTGCGACCGCCTGGCCGCTCTCCTGGTGAAAAAGAAACCGGCAAAAGGCGCGGTTCGCCAGGAAAACCCAAACGTCTGAATTGGATCCGGTCTATTGACAAATGTTATCATATACGATAACATATTCTCGTGACGGATATTCTGATCAGGAGGCAACGGGTTGGATTGGGATCTAGAACTATATAGAAAGGAAAACGGTTCTATACCCCCTTAACTTCTCACACATTATACCCTGCGTGACATAAGGCGTCCATTCACGAAACGCGCACAATAGGCTATTTTCAACGTGCTTTCGAAGATCCGGATTAAAAAATTGGGTCTTTTCTTTTTG